>ENA-UOOR01001007-UOOR01001007.1-fermentation-metagenome-genome-assembly--contig:-NODE-1007-length-35374-cov-3.920864_pt1 | contig 35374 bp, 31 predicted proteins | sample MGYA00245780_ERZ724029 | MGnify/ENA primary metagenome ERZ724029 (study PRJEB28704, sample SAMN03018315) | fermentation metagenome | biome: anthropogenic terrestrial biome; feature: soil; material... | reverse complement strand
ATACATGTCCACCATCTGCTGCCGGGTCATCACAATCCCCCGCTTCGGCAGGTGGTAGCACTGATCGTCGCTGCTGAACCAGTCGGAAACGGCGGCGTCTATCGCCAGCATAAAGTCCTCTCCCGGCTTATAACCGGCCTTTTCAATGGCCGTTACCAGCGCCTTGAGCGCGTCCTCGTCCGAGTCCAGGTTGGGTGCATAGCCCCCCTCGTCCCCAACGCCTGAAGCTGGAACCACCTTTTTCAGGGTGTGGAAAACCTCGGCGCACATCCGCAGGGCTTCCTTCCAGCTCCCGGCGCCCACCGGCATGACCATGAATTCCTGAATATCTACGTTGCTCCCGCTGGCGTGGGCGCCGCCGTTGAGCACATTCATCATGGGAACAGGCAGGGTTTTGGCGTTCACTCCGCCGATATAATTATAAAGGGGAATATTGAGGGCATTGGCCGCGGCGCGGGCGCACGCCAGTGAAACGCCGAGTATGGCGTTTGCGCCCAAACGGGTCTTGTTGGGCGTCCCGTCCAGCTCGATGAGCAGCTTGTCTATCGACGGCTGATCTAAAACGTTGAGGCCCAGCATGGCTTCGGAAATTTCCGTGTTGACGTTTTCAACGGCTTTTGTGACGCCCTTGCCCAGATAACGGGTCTTATCCCCGTCCCGCAGCTCGCAGGCTTCATAGATGCCGGTGGATGCGCCGGAGGGTACTGCGGCACGGCCAACCGTACCGTCATCCAGGGTGACTTCGACCTCAACCGTGGGGTTCCCCCGGGAGTCAAGGATCTCGCGGGCCATTACATCCACGATCTCAAAATACTCTTTCATTTTCATCCTCCAAATTCATTTTATAATCAGCGACTTGCCGGTCATTTCGTCCGGCTTGCCAAGCGTCATCAGTTCCAGGAGGGTCGGAGCGATATCGGAAAGCCGCCCGTCTTCCCGCAGTTTAACCTCCGCCCCGCGGATAACAAAGGGAACCGGGTTGGTGGTATGGGCGGTATTGGGACTTCCGTCGGCCTCCAGCATCCTGTCAGCGTTGCCGTGATCAGCCGTGACCGCAAGGATGATGCCGTTTCTTTCGGCGGCCCTGACTACCTCTCCCAAACAACTGTCCACCATCTCCACAGCCCGGATTGCGGCGGCCTTCACGCCGGTATGGCCAACCATATCGCAGTTTGCAAAGTTGCAGACATAAAAGTCGTATGCCCCGCTGTCCATATGAGATACCAGTTTGTCCCTGACCTTTTCCGCGCTCATCTCCGGGATCAGGTCATAGGTGGGAAAATCTCTTGGCGATGGGATGAGTTCCCGATCCTCCCCGGTATACACCGTTTCCACGCCGCCATTGAAGAAAAAGGTCACATGTGCATATTTCTCCGTCTCGGCTATACGAAATTGCCGCAGGCCAAGTCCGCTCAAATATTCCCCCAAAGTGCCACGCAGCGCCTCCTGGGGAAAGGCGACTGGAAGCGGCAGCGAAGCGTCATACTGCGCCGTGCAGACATAGGAAAGGGCCAACCTTTCCACCGATAGCGGGCAGTCGGCGGGAAGACCGCCGGTCAGCGCCCATGTCAACTCCCTCGCCCTGTCCGGGCGGAAGTTCATAAAAATGACGCTGTCTCCGCCTTTTATCATCCCCTCCGGATCGCAGATCACAGGCAGGACAAATTCATCGGTCACATCCGCGGCGTAGCTTTGCTTCACGGCGTTTACGGGGTCGCAGTTTTTTTCACCAACGCCGCGCACGATGGCGTCATACCCCTTCTGGAGTCTGTCCCAGCGCTTATCCCGATCCATACCCCAGAATCTGCCCTGGAGGGTCGCGATACGCCCGATCCCCGATTCGGCGCACTTCTGCGCCAGCGCCTCAATGTATCCCAGGCCGGTTTTCGGCCCTACGTCCCTGCCGTCCAGAAAGCAGTGGAGATAGACTTTTTCAAGGCCACGGCTCTTCGCCAGATCCAGCATGGCGAAAATATGCCTTATATGGCTGTGCACGCCGCCGTCGGATACCAGACCGAGGACATGGAGGGCGGCGCCCTTTTCCAGGGCGTCGGATATCGCCCGGTTATACGCGGGATTTTCAAAAAAACTCCCGTCTTCTATAGCCTTCGTGATTCTGGGCAGGTCCTGATAGACTACCCGTCCCGCTCCGATATTTGTGTGGCCGACCTCGCTGTTGCCGATCTGCCCTTCCGGAAGCCCCACGTCAAGCCCCGAGGCGGAAAGGCTCGTTGCCCCGCCGGACGCCATAAGCGCGTCCATCACCGGGGTTTTGGCCTGCCATATGGCATTTTCCGGGCCGGGTCCGCCGAGCCCGTAGCCGTCCAGTATCAACAGGGCCAGCGGATTAACCTTCCTTTTCATAAGCTCACTCCATGGCCGTGGCGGCAATGATCCGGGCGAACTCCCGGGGGTCCAGCGACGCACCTCCAATAAGCCCGCCGTCAATATCGGGCATGGCCAGCAGCTCGGCGCAATTATTTCCGTTCATGGAGCCGCCATAGAGAATGCTGATCGCCCGGGCCCTGGTTGCGCCGTACAGCTTGCGGACAACACCGCGGATTTCGCTGCAAACCGCCTCAACCTGATCCGGTTCGGCGATGCGTCCGGTTCCAATGGCCCAAATGGGCTCATAGGCAATTATACACTTTTTTATGTTCTCCTCATCCACGCCGGCAAGCGCCGCTTTGACCTGATATGTTACAAGCTCCGCCGTCAGGCCATTGTCGTGCTGCGCCTGGGACTCCCCCACACAGATGATGGGGGAAATTGCGTGTGCGGTCAACACGTGAACCTTGCCGTTTACCTGGGCATCGGTCTCCCCGAAGGCTGCGCGGCGCTCGCTGTGACCGACTATGGCGTATCTGACGTCAAGATCCTTGAGCATCTCCGCCGCAACTTCGCCGGTATGGGCGCCGAAGCATTTTTCCGACACATCCTGAGCGCCGATCGCCGCCCGGACATCCTTGGCGAACCTGACTGCCGCCGGGATCAGCGGAAACGGCACGCACAGCACCGTTTCGCAGGTCCTGGCCTTTGGCATCGCGCCGCGCAGCCCTTCAAAAAACGGCTTTACTTCCGACGCCATCTTGTTCATTTTCCAATTGCCTGCAATAATTGTCTTCCTGCATCTTTTATTCATGACAATCCCCTATGATCATATTTGCCGCCGGGCGGCCAGCCTATCCGTTTACTCCTTGGAAAAATTACTTATTCAGCAGGCAGGCCACGCCCGGAAGCGATATCCCGGCAAGAAATTCGAGGGACGCGCCGCCTCCGGTGCTGATATGGGTGATTCTGTCTGCAAATCCGGACTGCTCCACCGCGGCGGCCGAATCTCCCCCGCCGATGATGGTCACGGCGCCGCTGGTGGCCACAGCCTGGGCCACAGCCTTTGTCCCGCCGGAAAACCGCGCAAACTCGAAAACCCCCATAGGGCCGTTCCAGACGATCGTACCCGCGCCCTTCAGCGCGCCTGTAAACGCTTCAATGGATTTTGGGCCGATATCCATGCCCATCCAGCCATCCGGAATCTCGTTGACCGCCACTACTTTCATTTCGGTATCCGCGTCAAACGTCCTGCCGATCACCACGTCCTCAGGCAAAAGGAGCGTCACGCCCTTTTCCGCGGCCGTTTTCATCAGCTCTTTCGCATAATCGAGTTTGTCCGCCTCAAACAGCGAACTGCCTATCTCATTTCCCATGGCCTTGATAAAGGTGAAGGCCATCGCGCCGCCGATAAGGATCGTATCCGCCTTGCCCAGCAGATTGTTAATCACGCCGATCTTATCCGAAACCTTGGCGCCGCCCAGAATCGCGATGAAGGGGCGCGCCGGCTCCTCCAGCGCCTTACCCATAATGGAGATCTCTTTTTCAAGCAAAAGCCCGGCGTAAGCGGGCAGAAAAGCGGAGACCCCGGCCGTTGACGCATGGGGGCGATGCACCGTTCCGAAAGCATCGGAGACATAAACGTCCGCCATGGCGGCAAGGGCTTTCGCAAAATCCTCCCCGTTCTTTTCCTCCCGCTTATCAAACCGGAGATTTTCCAGCAGCAGAATCTCCCCCGCCTTGAGGGCTTCGGCCTTGGCTGCGGCGTCCTCCCCCACGATATCCTTTGCGAAGATGACAGTTTTGCCCAGAAGCTCGGACAGCCGCACGGCAACCGGAGCAAGGGAAAGGCTCTTCTTCCACTCGCCCTTGGGCTTTCCCAGATGAGAGCAGGCGATCACCGCCGCGCCGTGTTGAAGCAAATATCTGATGGTGGGCAAAGATTCAACAATGCGCTTGTCGCTGGTGATCTCTCCCGTTTCCTTATCCTGCGGCACGTTGAAATCACACCGCAGCAGCACCTTTTTGCCTTTCGGGTCAAAATCCCTTATGGTTTGCTTATTGTATTCCATTAAGCCTCCTCCTTCATATATCCATAATTCTTCAGGCCTGGAAATTTTTGCTGCCTGAGCGCTTCATAAATGAGTATGGCAACAGAATTTGAAAGGTTCAGGCTGCGCGCTCCGCCGGCCATGGGAATTCTGATGCAGCGGTCCCTATACCGCTCTCTCAGCCATTGCGGAAGCCCGGCGGTCTCCTTACCGAACATGATCGAAACATCGCCGGTAAAATCACAGGCGTCATAGGCTGCCGGCGCCTTTGTCGTCGCCAGCCAGAGCCCGTCGTCGCCATTTTTTAAAAAATAGTCTTCAAGGTTATCATAAACGTGGATATCAACCAAATGCCAATAGTCCAGCCCCGCGCGCTTCACCGCGCTGTCGGAAATGTCGAAGCCCAGGGGCCTGATCAGGTGGAGCCGCGATCCCGTGCATGCGCAGGTGCGGGCAACAGCGCCGGTGTTGAAAGGGATTTCAGGTTCAACCAGCACAACATTGATCATCTTCTTCTGTCACTCATCCCACATATTGTATTTCGTTTTTATTTTTCGCCTCGTTATTGTATACTCGATTATACTACTTTACAAGGGAAAAAACCATTGAATAATGAATTCTTGATTATTATTTTGTCATAACCCGGAGATATTGAAAAAAGCTTCCGGCTGTCATATAATCATTTGAGAAAGGCGGAGCGTATGGAAACTGTATATTTTATTGTTCCATGTTATAATGAGGAAGCGGTGCTGCCGGAAACCTTCCTCAGACTCGGCGAAAAGCTGCGCGGTCTGATGGCGGACGGCCTTGCCGGCCCCGGCAGCCGGATACTGTGCGTGGACGACGGCTCCCAGGATCGGACATGGGCGCTGATTAAATCCGCCCACGCGGATTCGCCCATTTTCACGGGCATCTCCCTTGACCGGAACCGCGGCCATCAGACCGCGCTGACCGAGGGCCTGCTTGCCGCGCGTGAGATGCGGGCCGTCAGCATATCCATTGACGCCGACCTCCAGGACGACGTCGACGCCGTTGACGCCATGCTGAAAAAGCACAGGGATGGCGCCCACATTGTCTGCGGCGTCCGGAAGAGCCGCGAAACGGATACCTTCGCAAAGCGCGTCACCGCCAGGGCGTACTATCGGCTTATGCGCCTTTTTGGGTCTTCCCTTATTTATGACCACGCGGACTTCCGGCTTATGGACGCACAGGCCCTGGACCAGCTTGCCCTGTACCATGGAGACGACCTTTTTCTCCGCGGACTCATCACAAGGCTTGGCTTTACGCCGGAAATCGTGTATTATGACCGTATGGAGCGATTTGCCGGCGAGAGCAAATACACCCTGAAGAAGATGCTGAAGCTGGCGGCCAAGGGCGTCACCAGCGGAAAGATGAAGCCGGAGCCTGAACCGAGAGCCTCGTATACCCACACCAGAGAAGCCCTGCCCTTTTAATCTGCGCTTTGACCGCCGCGTTTTGCGGTGGGTTGTAACTGATAAAAAAACAAATTGAACGAATTTTTTGGAGGTTATTAGATGGAGTACAAGGAAATACTGGAAAAGGCCCGGGGCATCATCGGTCCCTACTGCAAGGCATGCCCTGTCTGCAACGGCAAGGCCTGCGGAAACGCCATGCCCGGCCCAGGTTCGAAACCCCCCGGAAACGGCGCTGCCCGGAACTATAATGCCTGGCAGGACATTTGCGTCAACATGGACACCATCTGCGAAAACACCGAACCGGACACGACCTTTACCCTCTTCGGCCGAAACTTTACCCTTCCGGTTTTCGCCGCGCCCATAGGTGCGCTGAAAATGCACTACAGCGAGGCCTATGACGATTTTGCGTACAATGACATTATCATCCACACATGTGCCGAAGCCGGCATCGCGGCCTTCACCGGGGACGGCGTCGATCCTGGGGTAATGAAGCGCAGCGCGGCTGCCATGACCAAGGTCGGCGGAGTCGGTATTCCCACAATCAAGCCCTGGAATATCGAGGCCGTCCTTGAAAAACTGGACATCCTTAACGCATCGGGCATTTTTGCCGCCGCCATGGACATAGACGGGGCCGGTCTCCCCTTCCTGAAAAAAATGAATCCCAATGCCGGAAGCAAATCCGTCCGGGATCTGCGGGAGATCATCACATACTCAAAACTTCCGTTTATCATTAAAGGCGTCATGACAGCCAGGGGTGCGGAGAAGGCCGTCGAAGCCGGAGCTGCCGGCATCGTCGTATCCAACCACGGCGGACGCGTCCTGGGCCAATGCGCCGCCACAGCCGAGGTTCTGCCGGAAATCGTCAGAGCGGTATCTGGAAAAACCGTGATTTTCGTGGACGGCGGCATCCGCAGCGGTGTGGATGTGTTCAAGGCCCTTGCCCTGGGAGCGGATGCGGTGCTGATCGGCCGCCCCTTTGTCTCCATGGTATACGGCGGCGAGGCCCAGGCCGTCAAGTTCCTTATCGACATGATCGGGGCCGAGCTGCGGGATACCATGACAATGTGCGGGGCCCACAGCCTGAAGGAAATCACCCGCGACAAAATTTTCATTCCCGGACAGGGCTAAAAATAAAAAAGCTCCGGAGCCTGCGGCTCCGGAGCTTTTTTATGCAGCGGCGAGTCACCTGATATCCCCCCGCGCCCTCAGCTCTGTCAGAATACCGGCATACGTTTTTTCGTCAATCCGGTATTTCACCCTGTAGATGAAATACCCGGTCAGAATGAATACCAGTGGAACCAGAAACATGGCGCATTTGACAATCAGCTTGCCGGAATCGTCAATACTCTCCGCCGCCGTGTCCCCCGTCTTGATACCGGAAAGCACCAGGGAAAGGCTGATAATCCCGGTGGAAAGGGCGCCGCCGATTTTGTTGATCAGCGGCTGTATGGAAAAGGTGACGCTCTCGTTTCGCTTTCCCAGCTTCCATTGGCCGTACTCAATGGTATCCGACAGAAACATGAGCATGAGAAGCTGGATGAACGCCTGCCCAACGAAAATAATGACCGCCGCTGCCGCAACCAGGAAAATACCGGCTTCCGCAAAGAAAAAGATAACGTAGCCCGCCACCACCAGACCCGTAGCGAAGGTATACAGCCGTTTCCTGCCGTACCTTTTGGAAAAAAACGGGAATACTATCAGGGCCGCCAGCTGGGATATGCCGCACACGGCGGCAAGCACCGCGTACAGGTCGCTGTTGCCGTAGACATACTGCATGTAATAGATGGCAAAGCCCGTGGTGGTGCAGTATCCGATCATGAACAGGGCCATTGACAGCGTCGTCCACATGAGCTGGTCGTTTTTGAAGAGCACGCCGAACATCTGTTTAACCGAGGTGCGCGGCTCCTGCCTGAAGCGTCCGCGATCCTCCCGGACGCCCAGGAGGGTGAAGAGCTGGAAGCCCAGCATCATGACCGCAACCACCGCCGCCACAGTGATCCATACGCCGCTCGTGTTGCCCATGGCGGTTGTGATGGGCTGCCAGCCGACCATAATTATGTACATCCCCACATTGGCGCAAATCCGGGCGAAAGCGCCCATATTCTCCCGCTGCTTCTGGTCGGTGGTCAGGGACGGGAGCATTGACCAATACGCGATGTCGTTGATACCATAAGTAATGTCCCAGAACACGTAGGCAAGGCCGAAGACCACGACAAACCCTGTGCCGGCAAGGCCGAAATCGGCAAACAGGATCAGAAAGAACACGGCGCTGGTAACCGCGCCGAAAAGTATCGGCGGCTTGAATTTTCCCCAGGGCGTGCGGATATTGTCTATGATCAGCCCGGTTATGGGATCATTCAGGGCGTCGAGTATCCGCAATATCGTGAGAACCAGGCTGGCCGCCGCAAATGTCCCTATCGGCAGGGAGAGGATGTTCGAGAGATAATACAGCAGGGCGTTGGCCTCAAAGGCATAGAGCATATCGCGGCCCACGGTGCCCAGCCCAAAGAAATATTTATTCCGTCTGTCCTGTTTATCCACGCTGCTCCCCCCCGGAATCCTATTTGGCAAACTGCCGGACTATGCCGTGAAGAATCTCAACGCATTTATCCATACCTTCCGCGGTTATATGCTCATAGGGCCCGTGGAAGGCGTATCCGCCGGTACCCAGGTTCGGGCACGGCAGTCCCTTCCAGGACAGGAGCGCGCCGTCTGTTCCGCCGCGGAGGGGATCGGTCAAGGGCGTCAGCCCTGCCTCCTTAACGGCGAGGACGGCCCTTTCGATCAAATACTCATAATCGGGCATGATCTTTTCCGCCATGTTCCGGTATTGCTCCTGGAAGGTCAGTTTAACGGTTCCCGGGCCGTATTCCTCATTCAGCAGCTTTTCAATGTGAAGCATCATCTGCTTGCGCATCTCGAATTTCGCGAGATCGTGATCCCGCAGAATATAGCTTGCCCTGGCGCTTTCCACCGTTCCGGCAAACGACGCGAGGTGGAAAAAGCCCTCGTACCCCTCCGTATGGCGGGGCGTGTCCCCTCCGGGCAGCATGGCATTAAACGCCATGGCCACCAGCACCGCGTTAACCATTTTCCCTTTGGCGCTGCCGGGGTGAATATTCTGGCCCCGGAATTCAACGATTGCCGAGCAGGCGTTGAAGTTTTCAAACACAACCTCGCCTTCCTCGCCGCCATCCAACGTATATGCCACGTCCGCGCCGAACCTTTCCATGTCGAAGCGGACGGTTCCCCGGCCCACCTCCTCGTCCGGCGTGAAGCAGACACTGATTCTGCCGTGAGGGGTACCCCGGGCCTGCAGTTCTTCAACCAGCGTCAGGATTTCGGCTATGCCGGCCTTGTCGTCCGCCCCCAGCAGAGTTGTGCCGTCGGTCACAATCAGAGTGCGGCCGGCCAGCTTTGGAAGATGGGGAAACATTTTTGGGGAAAGCGCCCTTCCGCTTTCTCCCAGGATTACTGCGCCGCCGTCATAGTCTTCAATTATTTGGGGCCGGACATTTTCTCCGGAAAAATCCGGCGACGTATCCATATGAGCAATAAACCCCAGCCGAGGCACGGATTCACAGCCCGGCGAAGCCGGGAGGCTCCCGTATACATAGCAGAATTCATCCGCCGCAACATCCGACATTCCCAGGGCCTTCATTTCATCGGCAAGCAGCTTTGCCAAATCGAACTGGCGCGCCGTACTTGGCGTGGTATCCATTTCTTCCGAGCTGGTGGTATGCACGCAGGCATACTTCAGCAGTCTTTCATAAGCTCTCATAGAAATCTTCACATCCTTGATTTTTTATAAAAATGGGGGCAGATCGGATTTTCGGCATATGCGCCTTGGCCCGTCAGCCCACGCAATATTGTTCATCGGCGACATACCCGTCATACATCTCCTGTGTGACGCCTCCGTTTCGGATGATCTCCGAATAAAACCGCCCGCTTTTCTTAACGGTACGGGCCTGGGTCTCAAAATCCGTGCGGATAAGCCCGAAGCGGGCGGAAAACCCCTCCAGCCACTCGAAATTGTCACAGAAGCACCAGTGGTAATAGCGTTCAACGCCAAGGCCGGATTCCGCCAGAGCCTTCAAGTGGTCGTAGAGATACCGGCAGCGAAAGCTGTCCGAATTGTCGCAGGTGCCGTTTTCCGTGATATATACCGGCGCGGGGAATTTTTTCGTCAGCTTGCGCGCCACGCGGCAGATCCCCTCCGGGTATATCTCCCAGCCCAGATCATTCTTGGGTGAATTCTCCCTGACCCCGTCCCGCAGGCCGGTGGAGGTTGACCGGGTATAGTAGTTTATTCCGTGGAAATCGTAGTATTTTCCCGGCTTTCCGCAGCCCTTGAAGGGAAAACAATCCTTCCCGGTATACATTGCCTCGGTTATGGCGCCCTGAAAAAGCCGCTCAGAGAGCCTGGCCGCTGCAATATGCTTTAAATTTTTCGGGTCCTTGGGATCAAACACCCGGGCGTGAATGGCAAAGCTGACACGGGCGTCGGGAAACCGTTCGTGGATAATGTTATATGCGCCTATATGACACGGCACCAAGGCGTTCATGACCTTCAGCGCTTTCAGCATCGACTTTTCCCCCGGTGGCCAGTTCCCGCCGTTATAGCCATTCACGGCGTAGACGTTCGGCTCGTTCAGGGTGATCCAGCTCTCCACCAGATCCCCCAGATCGGAGACCACGCGGGACACATAGGCCAGAAACGCTTTTTCCGCGCCGTCCCACAAAAACGCTCCCCTGTCCTCAAACCAGATGGGATTTGAAAAATGCCACAGGGTTACCATGGGTTTTATCCCCAAGTCCCGCAGCATGGCAAGCTCCTCCCGGTAGCGGGCGATGGCCTTCTGGTCAAACTCGCCGGGCTTTGGCTCAATCCGGCTCCATTCCAGCCCCATGCGGCTGCATTGGATTCCCATATCCGCCATAAGGCGCGTATCCTCTTGCCACTTTTTCCAATGCTGCGTCGCGATTTTAGGGCTATCCTGCACCCACCCCAGCTTATGCCATTCGTACCAGCTATTATTTTTGTCATAGCCTTCAATTTGCGTCGCGGAGGCTGCGGTTCCAAGAAGCATATTGCCGAGCCTGAAAGAATTGTCCATATTTTCCACCCCATGCCATATTATCATACGGAACCCATAAAAAAAACCCCTTACTTATCCTATTTGGAGGGCTAAAAAAGAGCGGACGGTGCATTTGCACCGTCCGCCCGCAAAGCATTCCTTTATTTTGAGTTAAAAATCTTGAATATGCTGTCAAAAGGATCTTCTTCCGCTTTCGGAAATTGAGAGGCAACCTCAGATTCCGCCTTCTCGGCGGCGGAGGAATACAGCTTCTCCGGAGACTTTTCACCCGCCTTGGCGGCGGCAGGAGCCTGCGGCTTCTTTGCGCCGCCCTCCTCAAAGCCCGTAGCAATGACGGTGACCCGAATCTCGTCTTCCAGCGTTTCGTCGAAGGTGGCGCCAAAGATAATGTTGGCGTCCGGATGAGCGGCTTCCTGAACCAGATTCGCGGCGGTCTCCACATCATCAAGCCCCATATCCTCGGAGCCGGTGATATTGATCAGCACGCCATGCGCGCCGTTTATGGAAGTCTCCATCAGCGGGCTGGCCACGGCCATCCTGGACGCATCCTCGGCCTTGCCCTTGCCCACGGCATGTCCGACGCCCATGTGCGCAAACCCGGCGTCTTTCATGATGGTGGTAACGTCCGCAAAGTCAAGGTTGATAAACCCGGTGTTCTTGATCAGGTCGGAAATGCTGGTCACGGCCTGACGGAGGACCTCATCGGCAATCTCAAAGGCATTGGCCAGGGTGACCTTCTGGTCGGTGGCGAATTTCAGCCTGTCGTTGGGGATGATCAGCAGAGAGTCCACTTTCCCCAAAAGCGAATTGATGCCCGCCAGCGCCTGATCCATGCGGCGTTTGCCCTCGAACTTAAAGGGCTTTGTGACAACGCCCACGGTGAGAATCCCGGACTCGCGCGCAATATCGGCCACGATCGGCGCGGCGCCAGTACCTGTTCCGCCGCCCATACCGGCTGTAATAAACACCATATCGGCGTCTTCAAAACACTTTGAAATCTCATTCCGGTTTTCTTCCGCGCTTTTCTTGCCGATATCGGGATCGCTGCCCGCCCCCTGCCCATGGGTCAGTTTTTCGCCGATCTGAATTTTCAAATCCGCGTTTGAAACAGCAAGCGCCTGCTTGTCTGTATTGATTGAAATAAACTCTACCCCTTGCGTGCCGGACCGGACCATTCGGTTGACAACGTTGTTGCCTGCCCCGCCGATGCCGACTACCTTGAGCGTTACTACGTTCTCGGGGCCGCTTTCGGATTTATAAGACATATCTGGTGCCTCCCTGTTATCTTTTAAGGCCAGAGCGGAGCCGCACGGCCTTTTCGGTGTTGATTTCTTTCTACTCATATTATAACGTTTCCCCTGCCCGGTCAACTATTTTTTGTTTCCAGAGAACCGGATTAACTTACTCCGGGCTGAAATGTGCCTTTTTATCAATAGACAGATCAATTGTTCCCCTATCTCCCGCCGCAAGCTGTTCCACTGCGGAAATAAGCATCCCGAATTTATACTCGGTGTTTTCATTCGCTCCCAGCTTAACGGTGAATTTCCCGAGATAATCGAAAGCCGGATTGGACACCGCGGAAACATCCACCCAGGTCACATCCCCCGTCATCTGCCGTTCTTGTATCTGATCGAGTATCTCCGTCAGATAATCAACCTTGGGCATATCCGCTTCGCCTGGAGCGATCTTTTCGCCCACGGCCGGGCTGATGGGGGTAATGCCCCTGACTTCAATAAGCCCGACCGCTTCGACGGAATCCACTGTTTTGAGCAATTTGCAGTTTCTGTCTATCGTCCAGTACAGGCTGTCTGCGGCAACGTATGCGATGGCGCTGCTCTCGGACACCTGTATGACAATCCGGTTGGGAAGCCCCCGGGTTACCGTGGCTTCTTCAACGTAGGGCAGACGCGAAAAAATGCGGCTGACCGCTGAAAACCGATTGATAAAAAACAGGTTGTCGCCTTTTTCGATACCTGCCGCGTCCATGACCTCCTCGTCGGTATAAATGGCGTTTCCGACTACCTCTATCCTGGAGACCCGGAAAAAAACGCTCATGCCAAAAATAAGTGCGGCGCATATGATGATAAAAGCAAGGGGGGTATAGAGCGCGCCGCGCTTCTTCTTTTTCCTGCGCGGCTGCCGCCGCGGCGTGTATGCCATGCCAATTTTCCTTTCAGTCAGGCGTTACCCACAGATTTGCGCCAATCGCCCGCAGTTTTTCGTCAAGTGTCTCGTAACCCCTGTTGATATGTCCTGAGTCAAGAATGCGCGTCTCCCCTTCCGCGGAGAGCCCGGCGAGAACGAGGGCCGCGCCGCCGCGCAGGTCCGTGACTGTGGTAGGCGCGCCCTGCAGCTCGGATACGCCGGTAACGACAGCGACCCTGCCTTCTATCTGCACCCTGGCCCCAAGTCGCCGCAGCTCGCTGACATAGCGGTAGCGGTTGCTGAAGACGTTCTCTACAAAAACAGATGTACCGGATGCCTTAAGGCACGTGGAAAGCAGGACGGGCTGCGCATCCGTCGGAAATGCCGGGTATGGGCCGGTCACCACCGGCTGAGGCGCCCGAAGCTGTTCCGGAGCCCGCAGACGCACGTTTCGTTTCCCGGCGTCAATATCACATCCGCACTCGGAAAGCGACCGGAGCACCGTATCGAACTGAACGGGTTCCACGCCCCGCAGCTCCAGATCGCCGGCGGTTGCCGCGGCCGCGCAAAGCAGGGTCGACGCGACGATGCGGTCCGGCATGATCCGATGTCCCACCCGGGCTTCGGGTGAGAACCCCTCCACCACGATTGTCGGCGTTCCGGCGCCGGAAACCTTCGCGCCCATCTGCCGCAGAAATCGCTGCAGCTCCTCTATCTCCGGTTCACGCGCCGCGTTGTTAATCACAGTCACGCCCTCGGCGGCACATGCGGCCAGCAGGGCATTTTCAGTCGCGCCTACGCTGGGCGAAGGAAAGTCTATCCTCGCGCCCTTGAGTTTTCCGGCCCGCGCGATGATGTCGCCGCTTTCTTCCGTGATCTCCGCGCCAAGAGCGCGAAGCGCCATGAGATGAAGATCCACAGGACGCGGCCCAAGCTCGCAGCCGCCCGGCATTGATAATCTTGCCTCGCCGCACCTGGCCAGCAGCGCGCCGAGGAAAATTACGGACGAACGCATCTCGCGCATCAAGTCATGCGATATTTCCGCCCGGCACAGCCCCGTGGAGTCTATGCTCACCGAATCTCCGTCGCGCTCCGTATCACACCCGAGCCCACGCAGGATGGCCATTGTTTTTTCCACATCCCGCAGAACCGGTACATTCAGCAGCTCGACCTGGCAAGGTGAAAGCACGGTAGCCGCCATGATAGGAAGCACGGCGTTCTTTGCACCCTGCACCGTTACGCTGCCGGTAAGCTTGTTTCCACCGAAAACATGCCAAATACTCATATATTCTCCCCCGAATGGTAAAATCATGCCATTCTATGCGGAGAGATGAAATTTTGTTATTTCTTACTTGATTCCGGACGGGTATCGGCCGGGATTTCAGTGACTTTTATTCCTCGCTCACCAGTCCCAGAACAATATCCGCAATTTTTGCGGCCGCATCCTCCACGCCCAGGGCGCGCATGCTGGAAGCCATGGCCGCCAGCCGTTCCGGGTGATGCAAAAGCTCGGAAACAGTCTCAAGAATCCCCTCCGGGGTGGCCTCCGGCTCCGTAATCACTTTCGCGCCACCGGCCCTTTCCAGAACCCGGGCATTTTTTTCCTGGTGATTGTTGGTAACGTTCGGGGAAGGCACCAGCACGGCGGGTTTTCCCATGGCGGTCAACTCCGCCAGCGTCGCCGCGCCGGCGCGGCAAATCACCAAATCGGCCGCGGCCATCACCCGCGACATATCGTAGATATAGTCGCGAACGTCCATGCCGCAGGCCCGATAATCCGGTCTCTCCCGTTCAAGGGCATCGGCCATCGCTATGTATCCGGCCTTTCCCGTGGAGTGTATAATATCAAAAAAAGGGTTATTACAGGCTTTGACGATCAAATCCTTCATGATGCCGTTCATGTGTGCGGCCCCCAAGCTTCCCCACACCGAGACCAGCAGGGGTCTTGCGGGGTCCAGGGAAAGCATCGCCTTTGCCGCCTGCTTGTCCGCATCGAAAAAGCTGCCGCGGACGGGTGTCCCCGTCACGACAACCCGTTCGGGATGGCGGTAGTTTGCCCGGCTTTCCTCAAAACCCACCATAATCCTGTCCACAACACCCTCGAGCATTTTGGTCGTCATCCCGGGTACCGCGTTGGATTCGTGCACAGCCGTAGGAATCCCAAGGCCCGACGCCGCTTTAAGCACGGGATAACAGACATAGCCCCCCGTGCCTACCACAACATCCGGTTTGAAGTCCCGTATAATCCGCTTTGCCGCCGCAGTTGATATCAGCACATTTTTTAAAGTGCAAAGGTTATGCGCAATATCCGCCGGCCTGAAGCCCCGCCGGATATTGGTGATTTTGATGGTTTTCAGCTCATATCCCGCCCTCGGCACCAGGTCCGTCTCCATCCGGCCTTCCGCGCCGATGAAAAGAAACCTGGAGCCCGGCATCGCTTCATTTAACCGCCCGGCAACAGCCAGCGCAGGGTTAATATGGCCCGCGGTGCCGCCGCAGGTGAATAAAAATCTCATGATACCCTTCCTATCCGGAAACTTTTGCCGGTATATCCCGGGACGCGCTGAGGACGATGCCCATTTCGGCAAGCTGAATCAGAAGCGCAGTTCCGCCATAGGAGAACAGCGGCAGCGATATTCCGGTGCTGGGGATAAGATTCGTGACAACGGCCACATTCAGGATAACCTGCAAAGCCAGGAGCGTGGTAATCCCTGCCGTCACAAGCACACTGTATCTGTCGCGCATGTGCATGGCCAGCCAATATCCGCGGATAATCAGCAGCGCAAACAGGATAAGGATGGCAATCGCGCCTATAAAGCCCAGCTCCTCACAGATAACGGAAAAAATAAAGTCGTTGTGCTCCTCCGGCAAATACAGGTATTTCTGCCTGCTTTGGCCGAGACCGAGCCCAAGAAGGCCGCCGGACCCGATGGAGTACAGGGATTGGACGATCTGGTAGCCGTCGCCCTGCATATAGGCGAAAGGATCCCGCCAGGCGTTGATGCGGTCGGAGGCATATGGGAAAAACGTCATGATAATCGCCAGTCCCCCGCCGGCCACAGCGATCCCGCCGATAAACCATATCAGCCTGGCCCCGCCTAGGAAAAGCATAACCGCGCCGATGGCTATGATGATAACGGAGGCTGAAAAATGCGGCTCCAGCACCAGCAGGCCGACAATCAGAATAAGTATCCCGCCAAAGGGGACGATGCCGTAACGGAAGGTTTTCATTCTGCCCTTGTACTTACAAATCAGCATGGCAAAATACATGATGACCGCCACCTTCGCTATCTCCGATGGCTGAAAGGTGGTAAAGCCGAGGTCGATCCAGCGGCGCGCGCCGTTTACCTTGGAGCCGATGAAAGGCACGGCCAGAAGCGTAACCAGGGCAATGCCCATGATTGTGGGAGAGATGCGCCGGTAAAACGCCATCGGAAACTTGGAGACAATGAACATGACCCCAACGCCCCCAATTGCAAAAACCAACTGGCGCACAAAGTAATAAGTCGCCTTGTTGCCCGTTACCGAGCTGTAATAGGCCCGGGCATAGCTTGCCGAAAGAACCATTACAACGCCGATCAGGAGCAGCAGCAGCGTCAAAATCGCAAAGGGCAGGTCAAAACTCCCGCGGCCAATCGCCGCGTCCTCGGTATAGTCAGCAAGGCGGGTGTTTTCATATTCCATAAGCGTGCCCTCCAGAAAGCCGGCCCGTCGGGGCGACCCGCGAGTCAAAACCCGTAACGGTTATAGATTCCAACAAAAGATATTACAGCGCACAAAACGGATATCCCGGTAAACAGCGCGAAAAGCTGCTTTTCCGACCACTTTTTGCCGCTCCAGCCCCCCAGCTCCAGGTGGTGGTGAAAAGGCGCCATTTTAAAGACCCGTTTCCCGTGGGAAAGCTTAAAATACGCAACCTGGATCACATCCGACAAGGCCTCAAGAACAAACAGGAAGCCCAGAACAAGGATGATGAGTGGCATATTCGTCATAAGCGCCATGCCGACAATCGCCCCGCCCAGAAAAAGGGAGCCCGTGTCGCCCATGAAAACCTTTGCCGGGTTGTAATTATAGAGCAGAAAGCCCAGCAGACCGCCGGCAAGGGCTGAGGCAAATATCCCCAGAGTCGTGTACTGCTCCCCCCAGAGGAACGTGACGGCGCCGAAAAAAACACACACCGGAATGCTCGTGCCGGAGGCCAGCCCGTCCACGCCGTCCGTCAGATTCACGGCGTTCACCGTGGATACGACAGCAAAGGAGCAAAACAGGAAATAAAGCGGCTCGGACATGGGTATATTGACGTTCCAGAACGGAATATAAAGGCTCGGCGTCACATAGCCAAAACGTCGGAGCAGATAGGTAAACGCCATCGCCGCCACGAGCTGCAGCAAAAACTTTGTTTTTGCGGTCAGACCCAGGTTCTTTTTTCTTTTGAGCTTTTCATAATCGTCCAAAAAGCCGATCGCGCCGAAAATCAGCGCAAACATAAGCAGGAAAATATGACCGTAGTCCCCGTCCAGCATCGACTGGAATCCAACCGTCAGGCACACAAAAACGCACGCGGCAATAAACATCAATCCCCCCATCGTGGGGGTTCCGGATTTGGACATATGCCACGTGGGGCCGTCCTCTCTTATCATTTGGCCGGCCTTTATTTTCCTGAGCCACGGCACTAAAAACGCGCCCACGCCCGATGATACCAAAAAGGCTATGATAAAGGAGAGTGTCAGCCTGACCGTCATTTTTTGTTCTTCCTTTTTTCCAAAATCTCCGCGACAATTTCGCGCTCATCCATGTGATACTTGGTTTTTCCGATGATTTGGTAATCCTCGTGCCCTTTTCCGGCAAGGACAATAATATCGCCCGGCCGGTGCTTATCAATCGCCCATTCAATCGCCTCCGGGCGGCTGGTAATCAGCTTGCTGGGGGTTCGGCTTCCTTTCATTCCCTCGGCGATTTCAGAAATGATCGCCTCAGGTTCCTCGGTTCGCGGGTTATCCGACGTGATCACAACAAAGTCGGCGTTTTCCCCGGCGATACGCCCCATAATCGGCCGTTTCGTCCTATCCCGGTCGCCGCCGCACCCGAAAACAAGTACAACGCGGCCCTCCGCGATATTCTTCATGGCTTTCAGGACGTTTTCAAGAGCGTCCGGCGTATGGGCATAGTCGATCAAAACGGTGTAGTCCCCGTCTGTAGGCACCACCTCCACCCTGCCCTTCACGCCCTTTGCGGCGGAAAGCGCCTCGGCGCAGTCTGCCAGAGGGATGTCCAGAAGAAGCCCGCAGGCAATCACGCCCAAAGCATTATAAACCGAAAATAATCCCGGTATGCCCAGCTTCATCCGCTGAAGATTATCGCCGTTGAGGGCGCAGAACCGGACTCCGGAAGGCGCAAGCCTTACGTCCTTTGCCACGAGATCCGCTTCGTTTCTTTTTTCCGAGAAGGTGAATATTTGACACGTGGCGGAATCCATCATCAGCTCCGCCCAATCGCTGTCGATATTAAAGGCGCCCTTTTTGCAGTTTTTAAACAGCTTCGCCTTAGCTTTTGCATAGTCGTCCATATCCCGATGGAAATCCAGATGATCCTGAGTGAGGTTGGTAAAAATGCCCACCTCAAATTTTATTCCTTCCACACGGTCTAAAGCAAGGGAATGGGAGGAGACCTCCATAACAATATGTGTACAGCCGCTCTCCAGCATTTGGGCAAAAAGCTTCTGAAGCTCGTAGGATTCCGGAGTGGTATATTCAGTGGGCAGGAATTCGCTGCCTATCATATTGCCATTGGTGCCCACAAGGCCGACTTTTGCGTCCAGGCAGACTTCAAGAAGGTGCTTGATCAGATAAGTCGAGGTAGTCTTGCCATTTGTTCCCGTAACGCCGATCATCGTCATTTCGGACGAAGGGTCGCCGAAAAAGTTTCTGGAACATATGGCAAGTGCCCGACGGCTGTCCTCCACAAGGACATATGGAATCTCGAAATCCGGCGGCTCCTGGCAGACGACGCATACGGCGCCACGCTCAACCGCGGCGGCGATATACCGGTGGCCATCGGACTCAAAACCCTTCACGGCAAAAAACAAGCCGCCCTTTTCCACTTTTCTGGAATCGTAATAAATCTCTGCAATCTCCATGTCAAGCTCCGCACAAAGCGCTGATATGGAGATGTCCTTTAAAATCTGTCTGAGTTTCATTTGTATTCCCCCCGCTTTAAAAAACGATAAGGTTTAATAGATGCCAAGCATGCTCGAGTCGTTCGTCACAAGGGTGACTTCAACCACCGTACCATGTTCAACCTCGGACCCCACAGGGATGCTCTGGGCCGATATAAGCTGCCCGACCGGATCTGTCACCGAGCTTGATGTCTTCAGGAAGAGACCGTAATAGGATAGCCGCTGCCTGGCGATATCGTAGGGCAGATCCTTAAGGTCTATCATAGCCTCAAGATCATTGGACGGCTCCGCGCCGGCATAGATGATCACTTCGCTGTTTGCGGCCACAACCGCATTAGCCGCCGGCAACTGCCCGGTTACCGTGTCGCCGCTGCCGATCACGCGGTAGCCAAGCCCCGCGCTTACCAGTGCCCGCTGTGCCTGCTCCACGGACAGCCCCGTAATATTCGGCACGGATTTATCCATGTTCTGGTATTCGGATTCGGTATACTGCGGCTCGACGCCCAGATACGGAAGAATATCCGCAAACATTTTCCCCACAACAGGCGCCGCCATCTGGCCGCCGCTCACATAGATCCCAGTATCGTTACTGGGGTTATCCAGCAACACCAGAATCGCCACCTTGGGGTCATCGGCCGGAGCAAAGCCAAGGAAGGAGACAATATACTGCTTTTTTCCGGTCTCAATGGCAAGGCTGACCTTTTCCGAAGTGCCGGTCTTCCCGCCGATCCGGTAACCCGCCACATAAGCGTTTTTTCCGGTACCCTCTTTGGAGTCGCCGACCACAGCCTCAAGAATTTTGCAGACCTGGGCGCTGGTTTCCTCACTTATAACCTTCCGCACCACCGTGGGCGTCGTCTCCGAAACCACATTCCCTTCCGCGTCCCGGATTTCCTTGACAAGATAAGGCTTCATCAATTCCCCGCCGTTCACGCAGGCGGAAACTGCTGTGATCAGCTGGAGGGGCGTGATGGTAAAAGTCTGCCCGAAGGAGGCGGCGGCAAGCTGGGATTTGTCATTGACGCTGCAAAATTTATTCTCACTCCACCAGATACTGCCGCTTTCTCCGCCGATGTCTATCCCGGTGGTTGCGCTGAGCATAGCGTCCTTGTTCTCGGAGCGGTTGATAAATCCGAAGCCTTCGGCATATTCATAGAATTTTTCCGCCCCCACGAGCTGGCCGATGCGCACAAAGGCCACGTTGCAGGAATGCTGCACGACCTGGGTGAGGGTCTGCTGGCCGTGACCATGGGTTTTCCAGCATTTCAGCGGAGTGGTTCGCCCCAGGACTTCCATGGAGCCCCCACAGTAGAAGGAGGAGCCTTCCGCTACCACCCCTTCGTTAAGGGCCATGGCCAGGGTAATGATTTTAAACGTTGAGCCGGGCTCGTAGGTATCCGACACCGCCTTGTTGCGCCATTGCAGCTGCTGCGCCGCGGCGTAAAGGGCGCTGCGCTCCTCTTCGCTGGCGGCTGTTTCCTCTATCTCCGCCAGGGCTTCATCGCTGATCGCCTGATAATTATTCAGGTCGAAATTGCCAAGTGATGCCATAGCCAGTATAGCACCCGTGTCAACCTCCATACAGATTGCGGCCGCGCCGTTCTGAATCCCGTAGTCCTTTAATGCCTGGGACAGGTGCTTTTCTATGTAATACTGGATGGACGCGTCAATTGAGAGGGTAGTGTCGCTGCCGTCTTCGGCGTCAAAGTAATCCTCGAAATTTGTATAAAGCATTTCCGTTCCCGCCGCCGTGGTGGATCGGATGGTTTTCCCGGCAGATCCGGAAAGCGCCTCGTTGTACTCTGATTCTATTCCGCCCAATCCATAATTGTCGAGGCCCACAAAGCCTATGATATGGGCGGCCAGGCTCCCGTAAGGATAATACCGCTTGGAATCAGTTTCCAGCTTGACCCCCTTGAGGTCGTTCGCTTCCTTAAAGGCTCTGACCTGCTCTGCCAGCTCCGCCTCTACCTTTCGCGCAACCGTCTTATACCAGGAACTTTTATCCGTGGTCATATTGAGTATTTTAGCGTAATCTACGCCGAGTATCTCCGACAGGCCCGAAGCGATCAGCACCGGGTCCTCACCATAGATCTCAATCTCCCGCGGGCTGATATAGATGGTATCCACGGTGGCGCTCATAGCCAGAATTTTGCCGTTGGTATCGTAGATCGTTCCCCGGGACGCGGAAATCATGGTTTCCCTGACCTGCTGCTCTATTGCCGCGCTTTCGTATTCCTCGTGCTGCAAAATCTGTATTTGATACAGCCTTGCGCCCAGCACAATAAATGCAACTATGCCGCACACTATCATCAGAAACAGTGTACGGCGAAGAATTGTTTTATTTGGCCCGGATTCTCCGGGCCTGCCTCCGGATTTATTGGACATGGCTATCTCCCCGAATTGCTGTTATACAAAATTATACCGCGCGGCCTACTTAAAATATTCCGATAGTGATGAAAGAAAATCTCCGACACGATCCACAAAGCTGACTGTCTCGTCCGATTCTCCCAAAACCACCGCCCGGTCCTGAACGCTTCCGCAAATATAATAGACCTGATCGCTGCGCGGCTGCTGCATTCCAAGGGTATTCATCGCATAATCTTCAATTTCCGGCAGATTGATGGCACTTTCGTAGGCAATGAGAAGTTTGGTCTGCTGTTCCTGAAGCTGCGCCAGACTGGCTTCAAGAGCCACGCATCTGTCCGAGGCCGCGGTAAGCTGCACCCTTGCCAGAAGGGAGAACACCAGCAGTGCCGCCGCAATCGCATATCCGATCACCGCCACCGGCGAGACCGCTTGGACCGACACTCTTTCGGCTGCTGAAACCGCTTCCTCTTCCAGTTCCGGCGCGGCCGGAATGTCCAGCGGCGTGCCGTAGGTATATTCAGGATACAGCTGCGGATTATTCAAATCATACGCAAGGCTTCCCCGAACCGAACCGGCCATGTATTTTAACGCTGCTTTTTTTGTCGGCATGTTCCCGCACCTTTCCTATACCCGTTCCGCGACCCGGAGCTTGGCGCTCCGGGAACGCGGATTTGCTTCCAGTTCCTCCCCGGCGGCGGTGATTGGTCTGCGCGACACGCTTTTGAGCGTGGGCACAAATCCACAGATGCATACCGGGGCCTCCCTCGGGCACGTACAGCCGTTTTCCCGCGCCTGTATGGCGTTTTTGACTATCCGGTCCTCAAGAGAGTGGAAGCTGATTACCAGGAGCCTGCCGCCCGGCGCCAGACAGTCCGGCGCGCTTTCCATCATCCGGGAAACGGCGTTCAGCTCGTCATTAACGGCGATTCTTATCGCCTGAAAGCTGCGCTTTGCCGGATGCTGCTTTTCCCTGAGCGCAGCGGCTGGCATCGCGCTTTTTATAACATCAACCAATTCAAGTGTGGTTTTTATCTCTTTTTCCTGCCGCGCCCTGACAATGGCGGCGGCTATGCGGGAGGCATAACGCTCTTCGCCGTAATCCCGGATTATCCTGAAAATCTTATCTTCCGGCCAGTGGTTCACAATGAACCAGGCATCCATACTATCGGATGCGTCCATCCGCATATCCAGCGGCGCGTCGTACATATAGGAAAAGCCGCGCTCCCTCTCGTCCAGCTGTGGCGAGGATACACCCAGATCAAAAAGCATCCCGTCCACTTTCGGCACGTCCAGCTCCTTGAGAATCTCCGCCACATCACCAAAATTTCCGTGGACGATCGTGAGCTTGTCCGCCCATTGGCTCAGGCGCTTTCCCGCCCTTTCGATAGCTGTGGCGTCACGGTCTATGGCGATAAGCCTTCCGCTGTCCAGGCGCTTCAGGATCTCCTGGGAATGTCCGCCCATGCCGAGGGTACCGTCCACATAAACGCCGTCCGGTTTGATATTAAGATAATTCATGCATTCGCCGAGAAGTACGGGAATATGGCCAATCATCAGAATTCAAGCTCCTCCATAACAGCAGCGATATTCTCCGGCGTTGTTTCAAAATCATGGACCTCACGCCAGTTTTCACTGTCCCAAAACTCTGCATGGTTATTGCAGCCGACAACCGTGACATTTTTCTTCAGCCCCGCAAAATCTCTGAGGTTTTGGGGGATGAGGATTCTTCCCTGACTGTCCATCTCACACTTGGAGGCATAAGCAAACAGCGGACGCATTTTCCGCTGCTTGACATAGGGCATGGAGTCGACCTTCTCGGAAAAAACGCCCCAACTCTCCGCGCTGTACGCCGAAAGGCATTTGTCCATCGACACCGTCACATAAAAAACTTCTCCAAGCTCATCGCGAAGCCGGGCAGGAATGAACAGACGTCCCTTTGCATCCAGAGAATGTTGGTATTCACCTGTCATTGACGGCTGCCCCCCTCCAGCGGCAAAGCGACAAACCTCCATCTCGCGGCATCCTAATGGGAAACCGCAACACTATCCACCACTTTGCCCCACATTGTACTTCATTATATTGGCCGGACCCAAAAAATGCAAGAGCTTTTTTCTAAAAAAACAATGATTTTTCAATGACTTTTTGGTATCGAATGTATATTTTCATGCTTTAAGGCACAAAATTTAGCGCCCATCGATTTCGATGGGCGCTAAAAAGACTACATATAGTGTTAAATAGTGTTTATGAGATAAATAAGTTGGAAGGAATCAGGCAAAATCTTCCTCGTTCATTGTTTCAATCTGCTGAGGCGCGGCCTGAATATTTCCGGTCACATTGCGAAACCGGGCGCGGGATTGACGTACCTCGTCCAGCGCGGCGGTGATGGCCTCCTCCGTACGGCGCAGGGCGTCGTCCGCGTAGGCGTTGGCAACGCGGCGAAGCTCGCGGGATTTGGCGTCGGCGTTTGAAATCAGTTCATTGCTCCGGGTTCTGGAAGCCCGCACAATTTCCTGCTCGTCGACCATTGCCCGCACCTTTTCCTCCGCCAGACGGCGTATGGACTCCGCTTCACGCTTGGCGTTGCTGATAAATTCGTCGCGGGCGGATACCAGGCGCTTTGCCTCCGACAGCTCCACGGGGAGTCTTGCCTTGATTTCCTCCAGAATGCCTAGAACCTTATCCCGCTCGACAATGCATTTGTCGTTGCCAAGGGGAACACCCCAAGCCTCGGAAACCATTGTATAGAGCATTTCGATGAGTTCCATTGCTTCGTTATCCATTCATCTTCCTCCCCAACAACGCTTTTTTCTCAATATCTTTAATAATCTCGCAGGGGACCAGCTTAGACAGGTCGCCGCCGTAATATGCCATTTCCCTGACCATTGACGAGCTGAGAAACGTATATTTTTCGCTGGATGTCAGAAACATGGTATCAAGCGACGGATTGATCGCCTTATTAATCTGCGCCATCTGGAATTCATTCTCAAAATCCGTATTTGCGCGCAGGCCCTTTACGATAACCGGATAGTTGAGCTTTTTCGCATATTCGGCCAACAGTCCGTCATATGACTCGACCGAAACGTTTGAAAAGCTCTTTATCACACGCTTGATTAGGTCGATCCGCTCCGGAATACTGAACATACCCTTGGATTTGCCGCTGTTGGCCATAACCAGAACGATAACGTCGTCAAATATCCTTGAAGTACGGCGAATAATGTTCAGATGGCCGAGGGTGATGGGGTCGAAGCTGCCCGGACATATGGCTGTTCTCATCTTCTTGCTCACTTCCCACAGACTGTAATCTTAATTTTTCCGTAATTCCGCTCCGAAAAAACACGATATGGTTCGGTAAGCGGAGATATTGCCGTTTCACGACAACTTTCGCACACAATTATACCACCATCGGTTAATATGTCAATGTTTTGAATTTTTTGCAGGGCGGCATTCACCAGTTTTGTATCATAAGGCGGATCAAGAAAAATCAGATCAAACCTGCCGCACCGCTCCAAAAAGGACAGGGATTCCGTCTGCTCCACCCGGGCGGTAAACCCGCACCGTGCGAGGTTTTCCTTCACAAGCTTTACCGCAGCGGCGCTCCGGTCGATGAAAACAACCTCGGCAGCGCCGCGGCTGAGGGCCTCTATCCCCAGCTGTCCCGATCCCGCGAACAGATCCAGAACCCGTCTGCCCTCCACATCATTATGGATGATATTGAAAACCGACTCCTTGACCATGTCCGACGTTGGCCGGACGTCAGTCCCTTTCGGCTCCTTGAGTCTCCTGCCCTTTGCCGTACCTGTAATTACTCGCATAGCTGCTACTCCTTCTCGGGGTGGTAATGGGCGTATACCGCCCGCGCGGCGTTTTTGGGCACGATGGCGCAAAGTTCTTCATAGCCCGCCGCTTTTATAGCCTTTATCGTCTTAAAATGTTTCAGCAGCGCGTTTCGCCTTTTTTCGCCCACGCCGGGGATGTCGTCCAGCCCGGATCGGAGCCCGGAAATCCGCAGGCTGCGCTGGTATTCTATGGCAAACCGATGGGTCTCCTCCTGAATATTCCCGATCAGGGCAAAGACCGCCGGGTTTCCCGATATCCCCGTCTCATCCCCCTCGGGTGAAACTAGGGCGCGCGTGCGGTGCCGGTCATCCTTCACCATACCGAATACAGGCAGAAAAATGCCAATCTCCTTCAGAGCCTGTTTCACCGTCGCCGCATGATTCGCGCCGCCGTCTATGAGCAGGAGATCCGGACGCTGAGAAAACTTCTCCTCGTTCTTAAGATAGTTTTCAAACCGGCGCGTAACCGCTTCCCGCATAGAGGCGTAGTCGTCCTGGGCTATGATCCCCCGGATCCTGAATTTACGATAGTCCCGCTTAAGGGGCCGTCCCCGGACAAAAACGGTCATCGCCGCCACAATGCCTTCGTTGCCCATATTGGAGATATCGAAGGCCTCTATCCGTTCGGGCGGGGACGGAAGCTCCAGCATCCTCTGCAGCCACTCCAGAGTTTTCAGCGCCTTCTGGACGGCCGTTGCGGCCCGGGCGCTTTCCTCGCCGGCATTGGTCATGGCCGCTTCCACCAGACGCAGCCGGTCTCCCCTTTTGGGCGTCTCAATCGAGACCTTTTTCCCGGCTGCTTCGGACAGCATCCGCGACAGCGGCTCCGCGTCCTCAATGTCGCAGGAGAGCAGCACGGTTCCGGGCCATGCGCCCCGGCGTGCATAATACTGGCAAACAAGGCCGGAAACCGCTTCGGCGTCGTCCTCCAGAGGCTCGTCCATCAGCTCGAAATCCTTCCCGGCCAAATCCCCGTCCACGAAATGCAGGACGGCAAAGCAGGTTTTTGCCCCCCGGCTGAAACCCACGGCGTCCGTGTCCGAATAGACGGCCGAAATAACGCGCTGCCGGTTCGACAATCCCTCTATCGACCGTATCCTGTCCCGCAGGGCCGCGGCCAGTTCAAAGCGCATAGCCTCCGAAGCCTCCAGCATTTTCGCCCTTAACTCCTCCGTAAGCTTCCGCGTCTGTCCGCCCAGGATCATCTCCGCCTGTCTCACCGCAGCCCGGTATTCCTCCGGATCGGCCCGCTTCTGGCACCATCCGGCGCATGTCCCCATGTGGTAGTTCAGGCATGGCCGGCTCTTTCCTATATCCCGGGGAAATTTGCGCGAACAGGTTGGCAGCAGCAAAGCCTGGCAAAGGGTGTCGATGATCCCGCCGGTCATGCCGCGCCCGCCAAAGGGGCCGAAGTACCGCGCGCCGTCCTTGGCGGTGCTGTTGGTCATGGAAAACGTGGGATACTCGCTTTTCACGTCCAGACGGATGAATGGGTAGCCCTTATCGTCCTTCAGAAGAATATTGTAGCGCGGACGGTGCCTTTTGATAAGGGAGTTTTCCAGCACAAGCGCCTCAAATTCCGACGAGGCGACGATTACGTCAAAATCCGCCACCTTCGCAACCATCGCGGCCACCTTAGGCAGATGCCCGCCGCGAAAATAGCTGGTCACCCGGTTTTTCAGGGCCTTTGCTTTCCCCACATACAGAATCTCACCCGTCGCGTCCTTCATAATATAGACGCCGGGCAAAAGGGGGAGTTTATTGGCTTTATCGCGCAGCGCTTCCATCACGCCTTTTCAGCCTTTACCTTTCTGTCCCCATGGACACACCACAGCGTGATGGTCGTGATGACGACGACACCCCCGACCAGGGCAAGCGTCCCCGGGGTTTCACCATCGAACAGGAAGACCCACAGCGGGTTAAGCAGAGGCTCCAGCGCCCCCAGCAGGGAGCAGGCCAAAGGCGGACAATGCTCAGCAGCCCTGGAAAGCAGTATGTACGGAATTCCCAGTTGGAATACGCCGAGGATAATAATATACATAACCGGCTGGAATGAAAATTCTGGCCCGGTGGCCACGATAAATGGGATTCCCGACGCAAAGGCCAGCAGGTGGGCGATCAGAATTCCCGTTGTCCGCTCCGGCCCCTGCCCCGAGCCCACGCCGATGTACATACAGGCCATCATAACCCCGGCCGCAAGGCCGAGCATGTTGCCAAGCAGATGTCCCGGCCCCAGCTGGTCGAAAAAAAAGAGCGAGATGCCGGCCATGGTCAAAACAACTGCGGCCACGTCCGCCCCGCTGAATTTTCGCCCCAAAAACACCGCAGAAAAAACCATGATGAATACCGGGGCGGTAAACTGCAAAACGATGGCGTTCGCCGCAGTCGTAAGCTTGTTGGCGGCTACGAAACAGGTAAAAGTCAGAAAAAGCGCAACTCCCGTGAAAATACTCTTTTTTGTGAGCATCACGGGCATTTTTGCGCTGAACATATAGATCCCCATAATCAGGGCGGCAATAAGGCTCCTGAATCCGGAGATGACAAAAGGATTCCATGGAATAAGCTTAATAAATATCCCGGCCATACTCCACAGTGTGGCGCAGATGAGCATCTGGAATATCGCGGTCGTTTCCTGTCTATTCGTTTTCATACGTTTCCTTCAGCCTATAAAAACGGGGGCGTGCAGCTACACGCCCCCGCCGATTCTTTGCGGATTATTCTGAGAAATCCGAGGCGATAAGCTCGGACAGCGTATTAATTGCCTCTTTCTCGTCAACTCCATCGGCGACGATGTTCACCGTGGTGCCCTTAACAATTCCCAGCGAGAGCACACCCAACAGGCTCTTCGCGTTAACCCGTCTGTCTTCCTTTTCAATCCAGACGCTGCTTTTGAACTCATTGGCTCTTTGAATGAAGAAAGTTGCGGGTCTCGCATGGAGCCCAACCTGGTTATTGATTACTGCCTCTTTGGATATCACTCAAGCCACTCCTTCCACACCCCTGCATGTTGTTTATACAGTATCAAATTCAAGGCAAAACGTCAACTGATTTTGCCCATTTTGTTTATTTGCACAGCTATGATGCCGGCATGATGTTGCGCCATGGTATAAATCGTCATCATTGCCAAATCGTTGTGAATTCGGCGTTCAGTTTGCTAAATTGAATAATCACGCTGTTTGAGGCCGAGGTTTGCGGGTTTTTCACGCTGGGATCATTTCAGCTCGACAACCGTAACGCCCGTTTCTCCCTCGCCATAACGCCCCAGTCTGAAGGATTTTACTGCCCTGCAGCTTTTCAGATTCTGCTGAACGGCCTGACGCAGCGCGCCGGTCCCCTTGCCGTGTATGATGGTCACGGTCTCTAGTTTACCCATAACCGCGGAATCTATATATCTCTCCATAACGGGGATCGCCTCCAGAGTCTCCATTCCCCGCAAATCCAGTTCCGCGGAAACCGGCTCGGCCCTCAGCGCGGCAGCCGACGACGACGCGGAAGGCCTTTTTTTGCGCACAGACGCATTCTCAACGACACAGACCTCCTCCTGCCTGGCTACAATATGCATACTTCCGGCCCTTAGGTTCAAAAGGCCGTCCTTTCCAACGGAATCGACCAGCGCCAGCGCCCCCATTGAAAGGATCTCCACGGTGTCCCCCGGTACCGCCGGCCTCCCCGGCTTTTTGGGAGAAGCCGCGGCCGCCGGCCCTTCGGAAAATTTTTCCTCTGCCGCATTCAGCTTCCTGCGAAGTTCGGCCCTGGCCTCATTGGTGCGGACATGATCCTCCTGGGCGCTTATGCTCTCGCGCATACGGTCAATTTCCGCAAAAGCGGCTTCGGCGGTTTCCCGGGCCTCTGCGATAATTCGCTCTCCGTCCCGCCTGGCCTTTTCTCCCGCCTTCTCCAGCCGCAGTGACAACTCGATTTTGAGCTTTGCGGCCTCTTTCCTGCTTTCCTCCGCCTGCGCAAGCTTATGAGTGGCCTCAAGCCTGTCTCTCTCCAGGGACTGGCGAATCTGCTCCAGCTTTTCAATGGTTGCCTCAAAGCTTGCGCTTTCATCTTTTACGTAGGTTTTCGCCTCAGCGATAATTTCCGGTGACAGGCCCAGTCTCTCGGAAATTGCGAATGCGTTCGATTTTCCGGGTATCCCCACCAGAAGCCGGTAGGTTGGCCGAAGTGTGGTTACGTCAAACTCGCAGGAGGCGTTCATTACTCCCTTTTTGGTTGTGGCATAGACCTTCAGCTCCGCGTAGTGCGTAGTGGCGGCGATCACGGCTCCTCTGGCGCGGGCATATTCAATGATGGCGATGGCCAGCGCCGCGCCTTCAGTGGGGTCGGTGCCCGCGCCCAGCTCGTCGAAAAGGATCAGTGTGTTTTCGTCGCACCCGTTAAGTATCCTGACAATGTTGGTCATATGCGAGGAAAAGGTGGATAGGCTCTGTTCGATGCTCTGCTCGTCCCCGATATCCGCCATAATCTGCCGGAATACGGGAACGGCGCTGCCGTCGCCAGCCGGGATATGCAGCCCGCAGGCGGCCATGGCGCACAAAAGGCCGATCGTCTTGAGGGTGACCGTCTTTCCGCCCGTATTCGGTCCGGTAATAACAAGGGTATCGTAATCCCTGGCCAATTCCAGCTCTATCGGAACCACGGTTTCCCTGCTGAGCAGCGGATGCCTGGCGCGGCGAAGGCGGATTTCCCTTTCAGTCAGCAGCGGGGCCATGCCATCCATCTTGTAGCTGAGCTTTGCCTTGGCAAAAATCAGATCCAGCGTCACAAGAATCTCGAAATCCCGGCTGATATCTTCGCCATACTCCGCACATTCGGCGGATAGCGCCATCAGGATGCGCTCGATCTCGGTCTTTTCCCTGGCATGAAGCTGGCGCAGCTCATTATTGGCCTTTACTGCCGCCATCGGCTCGATAAATACCGTGGCTCCCGAAGCGGACACGTCGTGGATCAGTCCGGGCACAATGTTTTTGCACTCGGCCTTAACCGGTACCACATACCGCTCCGAGCGCATGGTAATGATTGGGTCCTGAAGGGCTTTGGCGTAGGAGGGCGAGGATATGATTTTCTGAAGCGCCTCGCGCACCCGGGCCGATGCAGCTCTGATCAGCCGCCGGATGGCGGCCAGCTCCGGGCTGGCGGCATCGGCAAGCTCCTCCTCCCCCGCGATAGAGGCGGTAATCTTTTCCTCCAGATATCGGTTGGATTGTAGAGATGCGAACAGATAGTCGATGCAGGATTTTTCTTCCCTGCCATTTCCCGCGCCGTATGACCGCGCCTGACGCGACGCTGAGAGCACCGCGGCAATATCCAGCAGTTCGCGGATGTTCAGCATTCCGCCCCTGTCGGCGCGGGACAGGCTGGCACGGACGTCCTTTACGCCGGAAAACGACGGACTGCCTTTGACAATCATCATGTTTTTCGCGGCGCTTGTCTCGGCAAGACGTTTGCCCACCTCCGCCGCATCCGCGCATGGCGACAGACTCCGGGCCTTTTCCTTCGCCCCGGCGCTGACCGCCTCCTGCGCCAGCTGCTCCAGCACCGCCGGCAGTTCCAGCGTAGCGACAGATTTTTCGTATTGATTCATTTATTGTCACCGTTAATTTTTTTATAATAGTCCAGACTTGCGAATGGACGGTCAAGCTGGAATAGCATATAGGCCTCGCATATTTGCCCAAGCTTTTTCAAAGACCCTCCGTCCAGGGTAAAGGAAAACAGCTTTTTCGGCTCCGCCGCCACAATATGGCCCATGGCGTCCAACACCGCGCGGCTGATCTCCACCGCCGCGTCGGGGCGACAGCTTCCGCAATAAATCTCGCCGCCCCGCGGGTGGAGATACGCCTCGGTCAGCCGGGTTTCCCCGCAAGCGGAGCAGGCCGAAATATCCGGCTCGTATCCGGAAAGGCACATCAGACGCAGCTCAAAGGCCGCCTTGATATGTTCCGGCGGATAAAGCCGCTTGCTGAGGGCATACAAGCTGTTCAGCCCAAGCTGTAAAATTGCAGGATCCGGATAATCCTCGTCGGAGACGGCCTCCAGAGCCTCGGCGAAATAGCTGGCAAGCGCCAGTGATTCCAGACTGGTGCGAAGACCGGAAAACTGCTCGATCACTGCGGCCTCATTGATCGTCCACATTCCCTTATGCCCGAAAAGCGTAATATCGGAGAATGTCAAAACCTGTGTGGCAGCGGCCAGCTTGCTCTTTGGACTCAGCGCCCTGCGCGCCCTGGCGGTAATTTTGCCGTCGTCTTCCGTCAGCACGGTCAGTATCTTATCCGATTCCTTATAGCGCACCTCGCGTAAAATCAAACCCCGCGTCGTATTAAACATCTATGTACCTCCCCGACTCGGCGCGCTAAAGGTCTTTCCTTTCGGGAAAGCGGGTATCCGCGCCATTGTAAGAATTGCCTGTTCCGGCTTCGGCAGCCGGCGCCTCCGCTATGGAGCCGCCGCCCCCGCAATTGCCGTGGGCACGGCTCAGCAGCCAGCAAAATGGGTCGCCGGTATCTGTAAACACTTTCCAAAAAGCGTCGTTTTTCAAATAAATCACCTCACGGCTTAGTTTGCTCAGCGCAGCCGGGATTAGCGGTGGAAATTATTATTTGAAAAACCAAAATTACGCAGAAGGGGCGCACTGTCCCGCCAGTTCTCCTTAACTTTGACCCAGGTCTGCAAAAATACCGCCGTTCCCATAAAAGCCTCGATGTCCTTTCGGGCCATTTCCCCCACTTTTTTGATCATGGCGCCCTTTTTCCCGATAATGATTCCCTTATGGCTTGACTTTTCACAGTAAATCGTCACGTCAAGGTCAATGATCCCGTCGTCGCGCTCTGAAAATTTCGTGACCTCCACTGCAATGCCGTGGGGGATTTCCTGATCCAGGCACCAGAGCAGCTTCTCGCGAACCAGCTCCGCGCAAATCTGCTTTTCCGGCTGATCGGTGATCATATCCTCAGGAAAAAGCCGGTGGCCCGCCGCGGCAAATTTCTCCAGCTCATCCAAAAGGATATCCAGCCCCTCGCCCTTTTTTGCGGAAATAGGGACGATACTGTCAAAACCCGCGGCGGAATAGGCTGAGATCACCTGAAGAAGGGTCTGCTTCGGAACCGTGTCGATCTTGTTGATGGCCAATATGGCGGGAATCCCGTTTCTTTTAATCCGGCTGATGAGTTCCTCCTCCTGGGGGCCTGCCGAGGCCACAGGTTCCACCACCAGGACAATGACGTCCACCCCGGCCACACTCTCCCGGACGACGGAATCCATATATTCCCCCAGCCGCGTCCTGGCCCGGTGGAACCCCGGCGTATCCATGAAAATAAACTGCGTCGGCCCGCGGTTCAGGATTGCTGTTATCCGTGTCCGGGTGGTCTGCGGCTTATTGGACACAATGGCCACCTTCTCCCCCACAAGGGCGTTGGTAAGGGTGGATTTTCCCACGTTCGGCCTGCCGGCTATGGTTATCATGACATTTTTCGTCGCTTCCATCTTATGCGCCTCCAACTTCCAGTTCCTGAACGCACCGGCTTACCGCCCTGCCGCTTTTGACGAACAGAATCAGCGCAGCCCAAATAAAGCAGAATGTGATTGCCCACGGCAGTGACAGCTCCTCTTTAAAGAAAAGCACGCTGATCAAAAACTGCATCGTGGGGTTAATATACATCAGTATGCCCGAAAGAGACATGGATGTTCCGCGCATGCCGTGAGAATACAGAACCAGGGGCAGATAGGTTACCAGTCCCGCCGCTGGAAGAAGCAGAAGACTCCAGCCTTTGAGCGTTCCGTTCAGAACAGCGCCCGTCCCCGTTTTTTCCATATAGGCGATCACGGCCAGGGCAGCCGGCGAAACCAAAAGCGTTTCAATGAAGGTGGTAACGTCCCCCGGCAGGCCAATCTTCTTTTTCAGCGCGCCGTAAAAGGCGAAGCTGGAGCCAATCAGTATCGCCAGCAGCGGAAACTGCCCGCCTGCCAGCGCGGGAATAGCAACGCCCACGGCGGCCATCGCCACCGAACACCACTGAAGGGCCGTCAGCTTCTCGTTAAAGGCGGCAAAGCCTACCAAAATGGCGATGATCGGGTTTATGTAATATGCCAGGCTGCAGTCCAGCACCCTGCCGTTCACGACACACCAGATAAATGCGCCCCAGTTGAAGCTGATCAGCATCCCGCAGCCCAGCAGCCTGAGGGTGACGGCTCTGTTTTTCAGCGCCGCCTTCGCCGTCTCCCATTTTCCGAAAGCTGCCACGGCGATGGCGCTGACCACCAGCGACCAAAGGATGCGGCTGCAAAGGATATACATCGAATTTACGTGTGACAGGAGGGTCCAGAAAACCGGCAAAGCCCCCCAGAGGACATAACTGGCCGCAACGGCCAAAATGTTTTTATTCATATGCAGACATTATCCCATTCCTTGTTCTTTTCTTTTTACTCTGTGTCGTCCGGCATCCCCATCGACGCCATAATCGCCTTTTCCCGGGCGCGCATCCCCAGCTTGTCCTCCCCCTCCTGCGTGTGGTCGTACCCCAAAAGATGAAGCAGGCTGTGAACGGCGAGATAGGCGGCCTCCCTCGCAAAGCCGTGGCCGAATTCCTCCCCCTGAGCCAAGCAGCGGGGAACGGACAGCGCCATATCCCCCAGCAGAATTCGACCGGTCTCCGGATCCCGCTCGCAGGCTGAACCGTCAAATTCCCCGGGCCGCAGGGTGTTGAAAGGAAAGGACAGCACATCCGTCGGGGCGTCGACGCCCCGGAACTCACGGTTAAGCCGCCGGATACCCTCATCATCGGTAAGCATGACGCCGACCTGGCAGGGCACACCGACCCCTTCCGCAGCCAGCGCCGCCGCCACAGCGCTTCGGAGGATCAGATAGGCCTCCGGGTGGGGCAGCCCGCGTTTTTCGCGGGTGACATAGATTTTATGCGATACAGCCATTTTCTTCTTAGGACGGCCCCGGCCGCTCTCAGGACGGTTTCTTGCCCTTTCCCGGGTCTTCCTGCGCTCCTTTCATCTTTCTTCTTGGCATCCGGGCAGATGCAGGCTTTTTGGGTTTTTCATATTGCTCATAGGCCTCGATGATCTTCTGCACAAGGGCGTGGCGCACCACGTCCGCCCCCGTAAGGGTGCAGATCTCTATATCCTTTATGCCCCCCAGTACCCGCACGGCTTCCTTAAGGCCGGAGGTCTTGTCCGGCGGAAGGTCTATCTGGGTCACGTCTCCCGTGATGACGACCTTGGACCCGAAGCCGATTCGCGTGAGAAACATTTTCATCTGCTCCCGGGAGGTGTTCTGGGCCTCGTCCAGGATGATAAAAGAGTCGTCAAGGGTGCGTCCGCGCATGTAAGCCAGGGGCGCCACCTCTATATTCCCTCTCTCAAGATATTTGCCGTAGGTCTCCGTGCCCAGCATTTCGAAAAGGGCGTCGTACAAGGGGCGCAGATACGGATCAACCTTGCTTTGAAGGTCTCCGGGCAGGAACCCGAGCCTTTCGCCCGCTTCTACCGCCGGGCGGGTCAGAATGATCCGGTTCACCTTTTCCGCCCGGAAGGCTGAAACCGCCTGGGCCACCGCCAGATAGGTTTTGCCTGTGCCCGCAGGGCCGATCCCCAGCGTAATGGTATTATTCGCGATGGCATCCACATAGGCCTTTTGGCCCAGGGTTTTGGCCTTAATCGGCTTGCCCTTTGCCGTAATGCAGACCACGTCCCCCGAAAGCTCGGAAATTTTGGCTTCCCGTCCCTCTCCCACAAGTTTCAGGATGTACCTGACGTTCTGCGCGTCGATATTCTCCCCCCGGGACGCCAGAAGAAGAAGGCCGTTGATCGCCTTTTCAGCTTTCATAACGGCCTCAACCTCGCCCGAAATGTGTATCTGGTCGGCCCGGTCCGCTACGCGGACGCCCAGCTCCGTCTCGATCAGGCGGAGATTCTGGTCAAA
>ENA-UOOR01001005-UOOR01001005.1-fermentation-metagenome-genome-assembly--contig:-NODE-1005-length-35491-cov-65.802404_pt1 | contig 35491 bp, 26 predicted proteins | sample MGYA00245780_ERZ724029 | MGnify/ENA primary metagenome ERZ724029 (study PRJEB28704, sample SAMN03018315) | fermentation metagenome | biome: anthropogenic terrestrial biome; feature: soil... | reverse complement strand
ATGATGAACAAATTCACCCTGTTTTTTCTTGTGTTTGGTGTCTCAATTTTATCTGTTCATGCGAAACAGATAAAACTCCTTGCGATAGGAAACAGCTTCTCAGACGATGCAATTGAATATTATCTCTCCGGATTAGCTGAAGCAAATGGAGATACCATTATACTCGGAAACATGTACATTGGCGGGTGCTCTTTAGAAAAGCATTACAACAATTCTGTAAATAATTCCCCCGACTACTCATATCGAAAAATTGTTAACGGGGTTAAGACTACGACACCCGGTTACACGCTGATCGATGCTTTTGGAGATGAAGAGTGGGACTACATCTCCTTTCAACAAGTAAGTTCCCTTTCCGGACAATATGAGTCCTATTTCCCATACCTTGAAGAACTGATTAGTTTTGCAGAAAAATACTCCTCCAATCCGGATATGGAGCCCATTTTACACGCTACCTGGGCATATGCACAAACTTCTACACATGCGGGTTTTCAGAATTACAGTAACAATCAGGGTTCGATGTACAATGCCATTATTGATGCCTCTGGCCGTGCAGCACAAAAAACGGGAATCAAGATTATTATCCCGGCCGGTACGGCTATACAAAACGGTAGAACAAGTAGTCTGGGAGACACTTTTTGCAGAGATGGCTATCATCTGGAACTGAACTACGGAAGGTATACGGCTTCTTGTGCATGGTACGAGAAACTATTTAAAAAAACGGTTGTAGGAAACAGTTATGTGCCCTGTACGGTTACTCCCTTTCAGGCAAAGATAGCTCAGCTTTCCGCCCATTATGCTGTAGCCAATCCCGATAAAGTAACGCCTGTTGAGGTGAGTGAATATTCCTGGCGTACTATTGCTCCCTATTTCTATCCACCCAAAGAGTACGAGTATAGTTTCCACGGCTATCGCTCTCCCCTGCAGTTTTACGACGGTACTCTTGTAAAGGACAGAACAGATTGGAGAAAGAGGCGTGAAGAGATCCGTTCCCGCTGGATGGAGATGCTGGGAGAATGGCCGCCTATATTGGATCAACAGGAATTTAAAATTATCGACAAAGAGAAAAGAGAAGATTTTACACAATACAGAGTCCGGTTTTATTGGACACCCAATGAACAAACGGAAGGATATTTACTGATTCCTGATAAGAAAGGTCAAAAGCCTGCCGTGATATCTGTTTTCTATGAACCGGAAACAGCAGTGGGAATAGGAGGAAAACCTTATAGGGATTTTGCGTATCAATTGGTAAAAAAAGGATTTGTTACTCTCTCCCTAGGTACTTCTGAAACAACGAAAAACAAAACATATTCCATCTATTATCCAAATAGAGAGTCTGCAATCATACAACCTTTATCAGCATTGGCCTACGCTGCAGCAAATGCGCTGGAAGCACTAACAAAAGTAGAGGATGTAGATGCGGAACGGATAGGAATTGTCGGGCACTCATACGGAGGGAAGTGGGCTATGTTTGCCTCCTGTCTGTACGATAAGTTTGCTTGTGCAGCGTGGGTTGATCCCGGCATCGTTTTGGATGAGACCAAGGGTTCCGGGGTAAATTATTGGGAACCGTGGTACTTGGGTTATTATCAACCGCCTTGGAAACAAACATGGAGCAAGACAGGTGAAAATGGCCGGGGGGTGTATCCAAAGCTTAAAAAAGAAGAATACGACCTTCATGAACTACATGCCCTTATGGCTCCACGTCCTTTTCTTGTGTCTGGAGGATCGTCCGACCAGGTTGAACGTTGGATTCCTCTGAATCATACCGTTGCTGTTAATAAATTGTTGGGCTATACACACCGGGTTGCTATGACCAACCGCCCTGAACATAGCCCAAATGCGGAATCAAATAAAGTGTTGTATGCTTTTTTTGAATGGTTTCTCACACCAAACGAATAATCATTTATTACTTTTTCAGCTATTTTTCCGTTTTTTAAGGAATAGTCTGCGGATTAATCTGATCTATCTTTTTCATTCCTTTCTTCCTTTGTAATTTCTGACATTGACTATTTGGGTGCAATTAAAAAGGGGATAAATGCTTAATATCGGCTTCTCCTCTTTTTCTGCTTTATTGTCCATAAGGGGAGCAATGTTTTTTAACTTTCAAATTTTGTTTAGAAATGACAGAACATCTTGCTTCCCAGGTTGATGCAATGAAATTAAAAGAAAGGAAAATATAAAGAATAGATAATAAAGGAAATAAATATAGTAGGCTATAGCTATAAATATACTATAGTAATAGAACGTTTAATGACCTGATGAGACAGTATGAGCACCCCTTCATAAAAGAGATAGGAGAGAAAGCTAAAAAAGTGGGCGGACACGGAGGAATGGACTACATGATGGATTATCGTTTGATTTATTGCTTAAGAAATGGCTTGCCTCTTGATATGGACGTATATGATGCCGCAGAATGGTCATGTCTCGTAGAACTTACAAAAACATCCACTACCAATGGAGGGCAGCCGGTGAAAATTCCCGATTTCACCAGGGGAGATTGGAATGAGTTACAAGGATTGGAATTCTTTCAGTAAAAATAGTGTAAACCGGGAAAAAAAGTGGACTTTCTGTTGGTGTTGTGGGAATTCAACAAAAACGAAACAACAGACATTACTACATGGTTACCAAAAAATATCAGGTTGGAATTTACACCTCTTTTGGGTGATGGTAAAAAGAATAGGCAAACGGTAAAAGACAACGGCGGACTTTCTGTTAAGTTGCCCAAAGAAAATAGTTTTGTCTTATATAATTATAACATAATTAATTAATTTGATTATTATATAATCAGTCGATGTGGCTTTAGATTTTTTTGAATAAATATCAGTTTTATAAATAAAAACGTTTTTTGAAGATTTCTTTTCGCAAAAGCAGGATGTTTTATCTTTTAAAACATGTTCCTTTATATTTAATAATTTTAATGTATTGAATTTAAATCCGTCAAGCTTTATGCAACAGCAGCAAGCCTTTTTGTTTCACAATTGGTTAATGATGCATGTGCACACGGTCAAAGTCTTCCTTTTTATGATTTTTGTGGGATAGAAATTCGAGATACCACCATTGATTTTTTGCCAAAATAACCGAAGTGTTCTGGAAATGTATGTCGAGCATATGAAAATGCAAATGTTGTAAAATACCTAAATTTAAAAGCCTATCGCAAGCAGGCTGATGGAGCTTGCGAAAGTAGAAAAATGAAATAATATGGAATCTTTCAAATGTAAAAGTTTATTCTTCGCTTTTACGTGGATATTTTCTTTTGGATTGTACTCACAAGTAAGCGTAAAAGGTAATGTTGTGGATGAATCGAATGAGCCTGTTATAGGCGCATCTATTCAGGTTAAAGGAACAGGAGAGGGCACGGTAACGGACTATGACGGAAATTTTTCGCTGACTGTACCTTCAAACGAAAGTACGTTGATTATCTCTTATGTAGGGATGAAAACTCAGGAAGTTTCACCCGCTCCAAACTTACGGGTAATTCTTCAAACAGATACAGAATTGTTGGATGAGTTGGTGGTTGTGGGATACGGTACAATGCGAAAAAAAGACTTAACAGGTGCAGTTTCCAGAATTACAGTTGACGATAAAAGCCTTCAGGCAAACGTGAATCTCTCACAGGTTTTGTCAGGAGTAGCAGGTATCAATATTCAACAAAGGGGAGGCGCTACAGGTGAGTCTTCTATATCAATACGTGGTCAGAACACCTTGTCAACTTCTTCTTCTCCATTGATTGTGGTCGATGGTATTATTTACGATGGTTCCATATCCAATTTTAATATAAACGACATTGAAACCATTGATGTCTTGAAAGATGCCAGTGCCTCAGCTGTTTATGGATCCAGGTCAAAAAACGGAGTCATCCTGATCACCACAAAGAAAGGTAGAAATGAAAAACCGCAGGTTTCAGTAGATGCTTATTATGGCTTTCAAGACATGACCAATACCCCAATGCGGGTAATGAACGGAGAGGAATTTGCTATTCGAATGGTGGATTGGCAATGGCAAAGCGATGTTTACAAATGGTATGCCACAAAGCCTACCTCTGCTGCAGGCCGTCCTGCGCGACCGGATATAACCAATCGCCAATTGGTTGCGACTTATTTGAAAACCCCGGAAGAGCAAAATAATTATTTAAATGGAGAACCTATAGACTGGGTTAAAGAAGTGACTCAAATTGCTCCGATGCAGAATTTCAATATCGGTTTAAACGGAGGATCAGAAAATTCAAAATATTATTTATCGGCATCCTATTCGGATATTGAAGGCATCCAATTAAACGACAAGTTTAAAAGGTTTACATTACGGAGTAATTTGGAAAGTAAAGTTAATAACTGGCTTACAATCAGTACAAACCTTACCTATACGTTAACCGATCAATCCGGAGAGCAGGCCAATATACATTATGCTAGGGTAGCAACTCCCTGGGCAGATAATCATATTGGAAAAGATGACTACGATATATACCTGACCAATGAGTTGTTTCAGCCTTATCCATTGGTTTTTACTTACGCGGATAATTCGAATCTGAATCATACATTTTTCGGAATAGGCCGTGCAGTTGTTGATTTTCCGTTCTTAAAAGGATTGAAATTTGAATTTGATATTTCAGACAGGTATAATACTGCTGGAAACTATACCTATTGGAATTCCAGAACACCCGGAGGAATGGCATACGGGGGACGTGCTACGAAAGTTCATACAGAATCCAATAAATGGTTAATGAATAATATTCTTAGCTATACAGAGACTTTTGGCAACCACTCCATATACGGTACGTTATTGTACAGTCTTGATAAGCTTTCAGGGAATGCTTCTACCTTGCGTGCAGACGGTTTTGATAACGAAACCCTGGGATACAATAACATGGGCCTGGGTCTTACACCGTATGTAGCTAGCTCTGCCTATGAAGAGTCTAATATTGCCTATATGGCCAGGATTAATTATACTTATTTACAACGCTATCTATTTACAGGAACAGTTCGTCGGGATGGTTTTTCCGGATTTGGGAAAGACCACAAGTGGGCTACGTTTCCGTCACTTTCGTTTGGCTGGGTGCTTACGGAAGAGCCTTTTATGAATAATCCCTCATTCTACCTGAAAACGAGATTTTCATACGGTGTTAACGGTAATCAAGGTAGTGGCCGGTACGCAAGTCTGGCTACAATGAGCAGTCTGGGATATGTATACGGTGGAGACTATGCTGTTGGCTTATATCCAAATACACTTGGGAACTCGGAGTTGGCCTGGGAAAGGACGACTTCCAATAACGTTGGAGTAGATTTTAGTTTCCTAAACGACCGCCTTTCAGGATCGATAGATGCCTATTTATCCAATACCGACGATGTACTGGTGAGAAGACAGTTGCCGGCTACATCGGGTTATGCCAATGTGTGGGATAATGTTGCAGAACTTCAAACAAAAGGTATCGATTTGGAAATAAGGTCATTAAATGTTAACCGTAAGGACTTCACCTGGAACACTAAATTCACTTTTGGGCTTGATAGGGATAAAATAACCAAACTTTACGGGGGAGAGAGTGATGCGGATGTAGCTAACGGATGGTTTGTAGGTAAGCCCATTCAGGCAATTTACGATTACCAAATTGAAAAAGTATGGACGGAAGAAGAGTTTTTTGCCGGTGAAGTATATCCTGGATGGTATCCAGGACAGTTTAAGTTAGCTGATTTAGATGGTAGTAATTCGATTGATGCCGTGAATGATCGAAGCATTATCGGTTATAAATCTCCGTCGTATCGTTTCGGTATTGAAAATGTACTGCGGTATAAAGATTTCACTTTTTCCTTCTTTATCAACTCTATACAAGGGGGCAAAAATAGATTCATGGCCAATAACAGTGATAATGTCAACCCGTTGATCTATTACCCTGAAAGACAAAATGTCTCAGCAGTTAATCCGTATTGGAGTCCTGAGGCTCCTACTACAAATACAACGGGTATCTACAATAATCCGCCGATTTGGAATGGAATTTATCAGAACAGGAGTTTTATACGACTTCAGGATGTTTCTCTTGCATACAGCTTTCCAAAGCAATTATTAGATAGAATAAACATTAATTCCTGTCAAATTTATTTGTCTAGCAAAAATCCTTATGTATGGACAAAATGGCAAGGCTGGGATCCTGAGATCGGGACTACGGGAAGTGATAGCAAAACTGGTTACAGCTCAACGTCTACCTTCCCAACGCTGACCCGGAATGTTATTTTGGGTTTAAGATTTAGCTTTTAATCATTAAAATTTTGACAATTATGAGAACTTCGATTATAAAAAAACTAGTAATTGGATTTGTATTTTTTTCGGCAGTTTTATCTTCATGCAGTGAGGCATTCTTGGACGAAAAACCTCTCGATTTTTTATCGCCGGAAAATGCATATACTACCGAAACGGGTATAGAGCAGGGGATTACTGCTATTCAAAATAGAATCAGATTTGTATATTACACCTATGGCTCTTTTGGTACAATGAATTGGGCAACACATGGATCAGATGTTGGATTCAATGGTGAAACACCAGACCGTGGAAGCCGGTATCTGAATTCGTACCGGGATTTAACCCCCACATTTACACCGGTAGTCGATCATTGGGTGAGGGGATTTGAAATTATTCAATGGGCCAACGTATTGATTGACGGTATAAAAAAGGCTGATGCGACAATATTCACCCAGGGAGAAGCCGGGAAAAATGCTTATCTTGCCGAAGCTCGTTTTTTCCGTGCATTTATATATCGCCACTTAGTTTCAACTTATGGAGACATTCCATTACTGGATGAACCGACAACAAAGGCAAAAACAGATTATGTAAGAGCCCCTGTCGCTGAAATTCACAAATTTATGGAAGAAGATTTCAAATTTGCTGCTGCAAATCTTCCTAAACCGGGAGAAGAGAGTGCACCCGGAAGAGTTACCCAAGGTCCTGCATGGCACTATTTAGCTGAAACCTATCTAGAGATGGGAAATGCACAAGAAGCTGTTACGGCAGCAAGCCATGCAGTGAATGATTATGATTATGCCTTAATGACTGAGCGATTCGGAAACAGGTTGGGTACAGATATTCTGGGTTCAGGTGATGCGTATTTTGATCTGTTTGGATATACTAACCATAACCTGCCTAACAATACTGAAGCTATGTGGGTGATTCAAGTAGAGAGAGGAACGTCGGACGAAACTACAATCAATTCTGCATATATTTATGGGCCACGTTATTTTGATATAGCCCTAACCCCTGACGGAAAAAAAGCAACACTTGGAACTTTTTATGGCGGGAAGTATACCGGAATCTCCGATACACTTAGCCGTCCTTGCGCCAACGGACGAGGAACCAATCTGGTTCATTATTACATATGGAAGGACAATTGGGATAATGATATCCGAAACGCTGAACACAATCTCAGGAGGAATTATTATTACGACAATCCCGAATCGGCCTATGATGGACATAAGATTGATTTCAAACTCTATGAAGGAACACCGTATCCCCGAACCAATCCGTTAGATGATACAATACGACTGATGTTCCCTACATTTATGAAATTTCATGATCCCTGTAATTATACGGTGCAGTTACCCAGAGCAGGTTCCGGTAATACTCATAAAGACTGGTATGCGTTACGCTTTGCGGAAACATTACTGTTGCGGGCCGAAGCCTATTTGGGAATTAATCGTCCGGATTTAGCTGCTGCAGACGTGAATGTAGTAAGAGCAAGGGCTAATGCCAAGCCCGTATCAGCAAGTACTATTGATATAGACTACATTTTGGATGAACGTGCCAGAGAACTTTATGGTGAAGAATGGCGCCTTATTGCTTTGCGTCGTACCGGTAAACTCATTGAGAGGGTACGGAAATACAACGATAATCCATTATGCCCGGGTGCACATATCGAGGAGCATAATTTCCGTTGGCCAATTCCTCAAACACAGATTGATTTGAATATTGATGCGGAATTTCCGCAAAATCCGGGATATTAAGACTTAGTTTTCGTCGTCAGAGTATTTTGGAGATAAAAAAACGATCAGGGGTAATCCCCTGATCGTTTTTTTATGGGGTCACTTGCCCATTATTTCTCTAACTTGTCTCATTCAATTTAGGACGGTCTTAAATATCAGACTATCAGCACACATTTAATTTGTTTTGCTAAATTTACCGCGTTAAGGGTGTTTCTAGTATGAAAATAAGAGTCGTGACAACAGCTTCAAATGCGAGGGACGTTCAGGTTGTGCGATACCATAATAACAGAAGAGTACTGAGAGGTTCAGTCCATTTGTTTTTTTGAAACATCACTACATTTGCTTCGTGACTTTCGAGGAAGCTGGGTTGTGAATGAGTGAATTCTACAGGTACATCAAGGTCCCGACAACTACAGATTTTGGTAGGTTTAAAGAGTAATCGTTCAACAGATTGCGTCAATTGGATAAAAATATCGCCCATTTCGTTTTAAAACGGACAAAGCCAAATGCTAAGGGAAAATAGCTTCCCAAAGGCTATAAACACTTTAAGCAAAAAAAAGTACTTGATTTCTCGGTGAATAGAGAGAAAAGAAATATCTGCTATCAAGACTAATTTTCGAAGACATTTGTGTCAGGTATACCCTCAGTTATTAGGTATAAATTCCCATTTACAACTAACTTATTTTAAATATTTGTCGATAAATCGGTACGCATCTTCCCTTATATCAGAGGGAAAATCGTGACTTGCTTGAGGGTAAACGATTTTTAAATGATCCTCACTATCCAAAAAACGATAAACCTCCCTGACGTGACTGATGCCTTTTCTGACGCCTTCAATAGAAAAATTGAGGTCAGATACAGGAGAATTTGAATAAAAAGGCCTGGGGGCAAGTGATGCAATGATTTCATCGAAATCAAAAGGGATTTTTTCAACATCCAGATTGTATTTATCCCTTATAAAGGGCATATATCGCTCTTGAGCCCACGGACCCAGACGGCCACCGTATCCGGCAGTTACTTGTTCACCGGGGTGGTAGTAGTCCATCAATGTCCATCCACAACTGGAGACGATTACTTTTATCCGGGGATCAAAGGCAGCAACAAACAGGGCATTATGACCACCCAGTGAGTGGCCTATAACCCCAATTCTCTTCTTGTCAACGTAAGGCAGGCTTTGCAGTATATCGACACAAGAGATATGGTTGAAGATCCCTTTCATTGTTCCCGAATCATAGCGGTCATTAGCAAAGTCGTAATTTTCCAGCTCACCCATACTCGGATAGTCTGGTGAAATAACTACATATCCTCTTTCTGCAAGCTCCTTGGCGTAAGCCCTGTTTTTAATACTGGTAACGCCATCTATTATCTTCTTGCCTTCAATGCCGGTTCCGTGAAGAGCAAGCATAGCAGGAGATAACATCGATTTATTTTTTGGCCGGTAGAGATAGGCGAACACTTTTTCAGAGGGTGCTGCCTCAAAGTTGATACTATAACGTACATATTTTTCATACACAGCAGAGTCAGTATAGACCACATGCAATTTTTTCTTCTGCCGTGGCGGGACTTTTCCCATGACAAGTTGCATATTGTTTAGTACCTCCTCTCTTTTTTTCTCCCATTCTTTTTTATTTGTGACAGGAAAAATTTGTCCGCTACGATCTTTGTAGGTCAACAACTCCCGGGGTCGGTTGGCTCTGTTTCGGTCTAAAAGCCGCTTAATCTTCGTCAGGATCAACTTTTCCGATTCTGCGGTTACAGGACTGGATTCAATCTCATACCCTCCTTCAGCGTAGGCTGCCTCCGTTCCGATATAAAATGGGCCGTAATCACCGTAAGCTGCCATCGCAACAAAATGATCCGGCGCCATCTTTTTGGCTGCCAGCTGATACTCCACAAAGAGTTCACCCGGCATAAAGAGCAAACGGGCGTTATGAATACGCAAACAGGCGATTTCTATCCCCTTTCCTGCAACCCTCCTTTTATACCATCCCAAACGCCCCATATTGTTGGCAAGCAAACGGCTATCCATTTGATTCATGGTCGTCTCTATCTCTTTGATTTTATCCCGATAGGGTAGCAACAGGTTTTCGGTATCCCAACCCAGATCTTCTGATTGAATACTGAACTTTTGGGTATTATTCCACGCGCGCTCCATGCCGTCTGCCATTCTCTTTGCGAGGATGAAACGGGTTTCATGGCTGCCATCGTTATACTTTCCGGCTGCAACATTACCTCCAGCCCCGTTGAAATGAACATGCAAGGCATCCGGTACAGCCAATTGACGCAAAAAACGGGCAATACCGGGAAAATCAGGGTTGGTTGTTTTGGTCAGGTAGTAACTCTGCGGATGGGTTGCATAAAAACTCAATACAGCCAGCGGAGTATTCTCATTCCAGAAACTTACAAGCGACACATCCGGATCTATTAATCCCTCTGGCATGGAACGGAGGAGAGAATCCTTACTCGAAGAGCCACGCATCGTAACAATCCGTCCCTCTTTTTTGTAAACTCTTCTGTTTGAAGCTACCTGATGTATCTCCGCACTACCGATACCTATCTCTGTCACCTCCTTCACGTCTTTGAGTGATAAACGGATTGATGACTGAAGCCTTTGAATCAACTCCCTTGCAAAAGTGCCGTCAAAACAGCCTGCTGGAATGTTGTTTTCTTTTAAAATTTTTTCTGCAGTGAAATCACAGATGGGAGCATCGTGCTGATGAACTGTATGTACCACCACCCGGTTAGGAATAGTACCCGCAGCTTCGGCCATGGCTTCCTTGAAGGCATCCTGTGACTCGTTAGCAATACCTATCCAGTCAACAGAACACAACACGATAGGATCACCTTCGCCAAATAAAACAATGCCCTTTGCCCTCAATGTTTGTTCTCCGGAGTTTATCATCGGATCGTAAGTGAGTCTGCTCCCTATAGGTGGAGTAGCATCCACATCAAAAGTAGCAATCCTTATTCCTCGTTTCTCCCGGGGATCAACATTTGAAGTCTTTGAAAATGTTGATCCCGCAATACAAAGAAGAAGAAAAACAAATTGCATTCTTATTACTTTCAGCCGTTTGTTGTTAATCATCCCATCTTTTTTTTAAAAATTCAACTTCTGTGAGTTTCCTCAGCCTGTTAGTAACAGTCTTTTATCGTTTTATATCGATTCTTACCAGGTCTTCAATGACTTTTCCGTTGTTTTCGAATCTGGCCAGTGTGTAAATGTCGTTTTGGCTCCCCATTGCGATTGAGTTGACATAAGTAGGGAAAGAACCATCTTCATAAAAGACCGGTCCCAGGTCTTTGTATTTCTTTTCGGGAATATTGTATGTTACCACATGCAGGTGTTCCAGGCCTTTAGCTGCACCCATGTTAATTTTATCAAGACCGGCAACTCTAACGCCATCCTTGTAGATAGGAGCTCCGGTAAGATAATAGATAACGCCGTCTTTAATTTTGAATCCAAGATAACCATAGCTGAACTGGTCGGACATTCCACTTTTTCTGGACGGTTCCGAAGTAATTCTATCCACAATCTCCACTTTCTTGTTAAGGGGATCAAAGGTGAAAAGATAACCGGAGTTGCCATGCACGCCGTATGCTTTATTTTCCGGTTCGTACCAGTATATTTTTCTCCAGTTATATCCCATACTGCCGGCATCACTGGCATCAAATTTCCCAAAATAATCGAGTCTCAAATCCACTCCATCCATTTTTTTCAGTTGAGGATCGGAAGGATGGTAATAATAGATGTCTCCTTCGGCAACAGAATAATAGACATTGCCATCCCTTGGATCTACGAACATAGAGCGGCAGAGCACCCTGTAGTCTTTCCCGATTACACCGTTTTCTCCCTGTTCACTAACAAGGCCTAAATTGTTCATCTTGTTGGTATTGAGGTCATAGTCGATAAAATATCCTTTAGGCCAGGTAATTCCATAAAGGTGTCCCCTCTCTTTGTCCATGGTCATGGTGAGAATCCCCTCTCCGTCGGGGGCAAGTCCGAGACTTACCAGTTTTTTGGTGCTCATGTCATAATAGAGAAAATGACCACCCGGGTAAAGCTTGTAGCCTTCCGGTGCATTTTTCGGCAAATGTTCCGCACCGTCAATCATTTCGTAGTAACCTACATGAGTTGAGAAGTACAGTTTATTGTCATGTTCGTAAAATTCGGTATGACTTTTTCCCTGCGCAATGTAGTTTTGTTCTTTCTCTCCCAATGCTTCAGATAGGTCGGCTATAAACTCTGTTTTATCTAGCTGAGGATCATATGAATACATCTGGCCGCCCACATCGTGACGAGTAGAGGAGAGGATATAGTAAATCTTTCCGTCGCTTGCTTCCGTAATTGCATTATAGGTATCGTGTGCATCCTCAAAACCTGAAAAATACCGTTTGGCAATCATTGTATCGGTTTGATTCCCAGAGGAAATTTCACTTAGATTTGCTTGCTTGTTTTGTTGAACGCATTGAGTAAAAAACAACGCTAGTAATAGTATAGCACTGTAAAACAAATAATTTTTCTTCATGATGTTAATCTTTTCAAATGATAATGATTTTATTTTGTTGTAATATTTTTTAATTCGCTAATAATCTTTGATTCTACTGATTTACTCCATTTGGAAGGTAAACCATAAACCCGTTGTGAGGTGTCACCCTCATATCCTCCCTCTTCGAGGATCACTTCGGAAGGTATATAACCCATAACATCGTTGGCATATGACATCACAAAAATCTGCTCCCCGTAAGTCTGTTTCAATTTCACGCTGTATGCAATCACAGATTCTCCTCCGAGAATAAACAGTTTCTGTTGGCCAATTTGCCAGTATCCAACAGGAAACGGGTAAGATTTAATCAAATGGCCCTTAGTTTTCAGTTCACTGATGATGCCATTAGCCCATCTGGCCTGATAATCACTACCTTTGGCTATAACTTGTAGTTCTTCTGTTGGAAGAGGGTCATCGATCAAAAGATCTATTTCGGAATACCTTGTGATCAGATTGCTCTCCTGCTGAGGCATCTCTTCAGAAAGAACCCGTTCGACAGTGGCAGCAAGTTGCTTGCCATACTGAATTGCCAGAGGAACGGTTCTTCGGGGAAGAGGATTCTGGTCAGCACCGGCGCCCTGAAAGAACATGGCTGTTACACCCGGATAGCGTTTCTCCAGTTCCAGCTGGGCAAACCCGGCATAATCTCCGGAGAACATATTGATGGACAATGTTGTAGGGTGGCAGGCATAACCAAAAACTACAGCCAGTAATTGTTTGTCCGGTGATTCGATCTTAATGACCGGCACAGCATAATCGTTGGGGCCTTTCAGTTCAGTGGTAGGTGTAATGCTGTTTTCCCTGTTGTTACGCCTGTTCACCTGAAAGCGTGTAATACCGTTTTGCGTATAAATGTGCGCCGGTTGTAGATTTTTTATCGCCTGGTCAACCAATTCAACCAGCTTCTCTTTCAGTTGTTCCGTATACTTGTCCACAACCTTCCAATCCTGCTCAGTCATTGGATAGATATACTGCAATGCGCGAGAGATGACAGGTCCGGAGTGTGTATGGGAACTGCTCAGAATTATCTGCGAATTGTTCAGGTTGTATTTACGGTTTATCAGACTTCTCACCTCATCCGAGAAATCCTTTGAAACACCCAGTATATCCATCGTAATAAGCAAGGAACGATTGCCTCGTGCATCTTCCAGCAGGAGAGCCTTAGCCCATAAGTCATGCAATTTCCCTTCCGACGGGGAAGTGCGACTGGAATAACCGGCCATCCATGTGGGTTCGTTTGGGGTAATCACGGTTCGTCCCGTGCCGATTTTCCAGGTATATTTTTCCTCGTTATCATTCACAGCTTGCAACTGTAATATAAAAAACGACAGGAAAAATAGTTGTAATCCAATCCGTGTAATTATTTTCTTCATCAACGAGTGGTTATTTTGTTTTAGCTACTATAAGCTCTGCATGTTTTTGAATTTTCTCTATTGCTTCCGCAATTTTATCTAAGTCTGATTTTGAACTGAGAAGTAGACTCTGGGAAATCCATACCGCTTCTTCATTACAAAGCTTCTCATTCAAAGGACATTTATTTGCTTGCGCATATTTTTCATAATTCAACCGTTCTGTTGGATAAAATTTCTGAAAATATTTGCTCTCAAAAGCGTTTTTCAAATAAGGCATTTTGTTCAACTCACTATACCCGGCAGAACAAGGTATGCCTTCAGCCTGCAATGCTTTCAGGAATTCAGCTCTCGATAATCCCTTGAAATATTCCTTGTGATATCTGAAGGGAAAAAGGTGGTATGCAGCTTTTGTTACATTTTTATATAACTTATAAGGGGATATACCGGGTATATCACCGATGAGTGATTGGAGGTAGGGGGCATTTTTGTTTCTCAATTCAGTCTCAGCTTCAAGCCGTTTCAACTGTGCCAACCCAATTGCTGCCTGATACTCCGTGATACGAAGCTTGGTGCCGATCATCACAGTGCCGGCTCCAATTTGTCCTGCCGTGGTTCCGTGTGGATTGCCATAATTGTGATAGGAATAACAGCGATCCATAAACGCATCATCATCACTGATGATTGCGCCTCCTTCCCCCATTGCCATATTTTTGGAATTTTGGAAACTGAAACAACCTGCTTTTCCGAATGTTCCCACCTTCTTCCCGTTAATTTCGGCCAACCATGCCTGACATGCATCCTCCACAACCAACAGGTTGTGTTTTGCAGCAATTTTCATGATTCTTTCCATATCACACGGGAGGCCGAGAATATGAACCGGAAGAATTGCCCGGGTGTGAGGTGTTATCTTCTCTTCAATCTTATCGGGATCCATCTGGAATGTTTCAGGATCTACATCCACGAATACAGGTATTGCGCCATTAAACAGAATACTGGATACAGAAGCAATAAAGGTATAGGGCGTAACCAACACTTCATCGCCCCAACCAATCTCCAACTGGGCAAGAGAAGTATTCAATGCATTGGTTCCATTGACAACTGCCAGGCTACGTTTGGCACCCAGCAACTGTGCCCATTTTTTTTCAAACTCGTCTGTAACCTTACTCCTCGACCAAACGCCGCTGCGCATGACCTCGAGAAGTTGCTTCTCATCGGTCGCAGGATTCCATATTGGCCATTTGGGCCATTGGCCTGTAAATGATTTCTCACCACCCAGAATGGCAGGTTTTATGTCAATTTTATTAAAAGCCCAGGCTTTTTGGTTACCAAAACCATTTAGTGTCATCAGGGAAGCGCTACCTATCACACTTTTTTTGAAAAATTTCCGTCTGTTCATATTATTTATTGAATGATTTTGTATTTGTACAATGAGTAACTGTTCGCCGCTGCTAATTTAATGTTAATTCAACTTCCACAAACTTCATTAATTAATCTGTTTTTAAAATTTAGGTACTTGGCTACATTCGCATTGCTATAATGTCAATTAAAATTAGTATGAAAGCTTCCAACCCGGAGTTTGTAAAGCCGGTCTGGAACAAATGCATTTTTTTCCTTTGTATTACATTACCAATCGGAAGGAAGTTCCAGAGACCAGACATCATTGCTTAACGGCGGGATCATTCCTCCGGCTATCCATATTTTATTTTGAAATACAAAAACAGCATGTTCGTGTCTTTCCTTCCATTTTGATCCTTCCGTTTTTAACTCTTTCCAGTCTTTACCATTTTTTGAATACCAAACATCATCCCAATTCTTATAAGGGTTTCCCGACCAACCTCCTATCATCCACATATACCCTCCGTATACTACTGAAGAAAACCATATTCGTTCGTGCCATTGTGCATTTTCAGTCTCTTTTTGCCAATGAACACCATCCGAACTGCTCCAAACGTCATTATAACCCCAATATTCCGGGTCATAGTTTCCTCCACCCATTACATAAATCCGATCATTTAATACGACAGCTTGATGAAAAGCTCTGGGTGACCATTCCGCATTTTTTGTTGCAAGTGTCCAATTTTTTCCATCATCCGAGCACCAAACATCATTCAAAAGACTATTTTTGTTACCATAATAATAGTCTGTAGTTCCTCCTAATATCCACAACTTGTTTTGAAAAGAAACTATTGCTGCGGCACATCGCGGAGTCCATTCTGCATTTTGGGTAACCAAATTCCAATCTTTACCATCTTGAGAAGACCAAACCATATGGCTGGCCGATCGGTTTTCTAAGCGGCCATTGTACCAGCCTCCCATCATCCACATTTTACCTTTAAAAGATATGCTCATAGGTAAATCACTGTGTATCCATGGAGCATTTCTAAATACAAGCTCCCAGTTCTTGCCGTCTTTCGATCGCCATACATCTCGGGGAGGAGCTTCGTATGAGTTATGCCACCCACCCAATATCCACATATATCCGTTATGTACAACTTCTCCCTGTGAATCTCTCGGTGACCACGCTGCCGTTTCCTGCTCTAATGTCCATTTAAAAGTGTCCTGTGCGTTCACAATAAATGAGTGTAATAGAGAAAAGGAAAAAAGGATAATGCAAAATCTCATACCCCGTTTCTGTAATGTATTTGTGGTTGACAGAATAATTACTGCTTCAGCCATGTGCTTTCGGCGAAGATATACTCCGGCGCATGCCAGGTTTTCAATACGGAAAAATCATTCAAACGTATCCCCAAAATTTTGGTAGAATCTAACCGTCGATATATTTCCATTCAAACCGGGCATGCGACTATCTTGTATAGCCGGAGCAGACAACCTGTGTGCAAAATATTACGCAGTTCTTGTATTTATTTGAGTTTCGCAACGTTGTTATGGATTTTATCTACAGCGTTGATAATGTCGTCCATATCGGATTTCGTTCCGAGCATGAGTCCGCCATTCCAAATCCAAAGTGCTGAACCGTAAGTTTTAATCAAAGAAGGACAGTGATTTTTTTGCTTATATTTTTCAAAATCCAATTCGTCTGCAGTGTAAACCTTTTGGTAAATTTCGGATTTGAATACCTCACGCATCATCGGCTGACCGTAAAGAGGATCGTTCGGATAACCGGTCCCTACCGGAACACCTTCGGCACTGAGCGCTTCGATAAACCGTTGACGCGGCAGTCCGTCAAGTTTGTCCTGGTTGTAAACCATGGAGTAAATGTAATAGGAAGCCGCTGTTGCACCCTTGTGCAATTTGACCGGTGTGATACCGGGATAGGCAGCAAGTTTCTCATTCAGGTAAGCTCCGTTTTCGTTCCTGATTTTGTGTTGCTCTTCGAGTTTTTCCAACTGACACAATCCAATTACAGCCTGGTACTCAGCCATACGAATTTTGTTTGCCAGGATGAGCGCCGAAATAGAACTTATTTGCCCGGATACAGACCCTGATGCGTAGCCGAAATTATGGTACGAATACAGCCGGTCAAAATATTCGGTGTCGTCAGTCAGGATTCCTCCTCCTTCGCCTATAGGAAGGTTTTTCGATGCCTGAAAGCTGAAGCAACCGGCATTACCGAATGTTCCGACTCTTTTACCTCCGATTTCTGCCAAGTGAGCCTGACAAGCATCTTCCACAACGAACAGATTATGTTCCTTGGCAATCTTCATAATTTCTGGCATATCAGATGGATATCCGCAAATATGAACTGGTAAAATACCCTTGGTCCGAGGAGTAATTTTTTTCCTTATCTGTTTGGGATCAATCTGGAATGTCTCCGGATCAATGTCTGCAAAAACCGGCATGGCCCCTTTATAGAGGATGCCGAAAATTGAAGCGCTGAAGGTATAAGGGGAACAGATTACTTCGTCGCCAGGACCAATATTCGATTGCATCCATGCTGCACTCAAAGCGTTAGTACCATTAACCGTAGTGAGACAATGTTTCGACCCGTGCATTTCTGCCCACTTTTTTTCAAATTCAGCAACCTTGCGGCTCCGAGACCAAACCCGGTTACCCATCACTTCGTTCATTTTAGGATTGAATTTTTCAGCATCCCATTGCGGCCAGGTCTGCCATTTCTTATTCCCCCGGACAGGGGTTCCACCGAGAAGGGCAAGCTTATCCGAAGTGTCCCGGGAATTTCCAAAAACGGGCGTAATGCCCGATACTGCTACCCCTGTTGTGGCGGCAGCTAATGTACCTATAAAGCGACGACGACTGATTTCATTACTTTTCATGTTGATTACTTTTTATTAATTAAACTTGTTATTTTTTAAGTGTGTTTAGTCCTAAAAACCGCTTTAGGCTTATAAGACAAAAAAGTTGATTATCCGGGAGAAAGGCTGATCTTGCTAGCGGATTTCCGTTTACATTTTCTAATTTCTATCTAAATACATATGTTCCGGTGTTTTCATAGAGGAATCGAGGATTTTCTTAATGCGTTATCTACTAACAGTTTTGTTATTAAATAATTTACGTTAAAGTACTCCGGTAAAAAAAAATGTTTTAGAATGCCATTCACTTGTCCATGGACTATGTTTATGTAATGGGAAAAGTTTTTCATCAGAGTGATAAATCAATGGCACATCTTCATTTGTTTTTTGTAGAATTAGTCGTTTTTGTTTAAATACCAACTTAAAATTACACTATGCCGAAAAACATTTTACTGAAGAATTAAACACAGATTTGACCTTTAAAAATGATGCTTCCCCTCAATGACAAATATAGAATACAATTGATTAAATTTATTTTCTAATTACGCAACCCATCCCTCAAAATACGCAAATATCCTCAACAAAAGCACATTAATTTCTACTGTTTTTTCTGTTTCAGCTACGGTTCCGAATCACTTCTGCAACCTGATCAATTGCATCGATGTGTTTTTGTTGACAGGCAGGAAGTGTTGGTCTCCATACAGTCTGCATAAAACCTTTCAGTCGCTCCGGGGCAATCTTCTTTTCACAATATGTTACTGTTTCTCTGAAATTTATATCATTACTGTGGTTGCTGCCCGTTGGTACTTGGTCAAAACCATGCTCTTCAAGCCGATCGTATATCCTGACATATTTTTCATTCAAAGCGTTGTCAAACTTTTCAAACTGAGTCCCATAGTACCAGTTACTCTGGAGTACAGATTTTGGCATCTTCTTAAAGAATTCATCCGGAAAACTCCATACATAATCAGACCAGATCCAAGAACGGACATTCTGTTTTTCAACTTGTTCAGTCAGAAAATAGAAGTCGTGCCACCAAAGGTCACCCTGTCGTACCACCACATTTTGATGTGTTCTTTGGTTTTCTGCAGTCTCCTCGTCCATCCCGAGGTGGAAGAAACGGGGTTTATCAAATAAATCGATCACTTCATGAATTAGGTTGGAGCATACCTTATAATATGTATCAGAGGAGATCATGCGTTGATAGGGTCCCAACCAGGCTTTGTGTCCTGTTGAAAAATTTAGTTTGGGTATGGGCTCCAATCCAAGTTCACGAATTGTCTTTAATTCTTTTTTCAATTGGGAGGGGCTCCAGGCTCCATTAACCGCAATTTCCGGGTGACTGTCGTATTTTACACCGTCTCCCAAATCAATTAAAACCATATTCATCCCCACATCAGCCATTCTGATTAATAAACGATCCCACATCTTTTTATCAAATGAAAGATCAGGGTGATATTTATGTGCCCAAAGATAGGCTTCCCGGCAATCATTACCCGTGAAAACTGAGTCCTGATAAGGTGCAGGTGTGTGATCTTCCCACATGTTGTAGCTCAAGTGAAGGAGATTGGCCCAGATAAAATCATTTTTTTGTTTTCCGCTCTTTTCAGCGAAAAGAGATTGAGGGACATTGGCCATCAAGCTAGCTGCTGCGATACTCTGAATAAAATCTCTACGTTTCATCGTTTTACTGTTTTAATTATTGTGCTACGGCATAAACTCTGATTCCAGTCAAATCCACTTCCAAGATTGTTTTTCCCCGTGCCCGGGAAAGATGGATTTCCCTTGACTGATCTCCTAATTCAGGGCTATACAGATTTAGTTTTGTAATATCAAACTGTTTTGTGTCAATCTCAAACTTCAATACGTTATTTTTAATACTCGATTCAATTCTACTTAATACGGGTGATTGACCGATATCTTTTACAGTTGGATGGGGAACTGCTTTCATATTGGTATTCATAAAATGAATCACTCTCTTCCCTTTGTAATCACGTAACCTTACTACCCAACCGATATCGCCAGAGACCTGACGTACTATCGGTGAAAAGGACTTGTCCAGAACAAATTGCTGAAATACATTGTCGTTATCAGAAATTGAATCTATCAGTTTCAGATTTTTCCGCTTGCTGTTTATCAATATATCGGAAAGGGGTTTCTTCCTTAGGTTTCCTTTCTCATCGTGGGTGCCAAAGGGAAGAGAGACCCAGAGTGTACCTCCCCTGGATACATATTTTTCAATGGCATTATACTGGTTGTCAGATAGGGATGCCACACCATCGAGCAAGAGCGGACTCTTTTCTGAAAGCAGACAATTTACATCCGATAATTCTTTGTATCTGAGAATTCTATAACCAATATTATTTTCTAGAAATTTTTTTGACCACATTTTTGTCTTATTCCAGTGTTCTACACCTTTTTGGTCTTTCCAGCCGTTAATCCTGCAATAATAATTGTACACCAATCTAACTTCCGGAAGATCTTTCGATTGATGGTGATTGAGATCGCTGAGCTTCATTTCCCAATTGTTGTAAGGGCGGATCATATCTTCTGTCTCCATAGAATCGGCAGGATCCTCTTCGTAAACCCGATGCTGAAATGTGCTTGCCCAGTTAGCCACTCCCCAGAAGCGTGCAAGGCTCCATCCCAGATAACCACCGTCGGGATAAATGGTGTAGCTCAGGGCAATTGCGGGAGAATTACCTCTTTTCTCTGCAATATCTTTCTGTTGCAGTGCTTCAGCATCCATTTCTCCCCAGTTTACGGAGCGAATGTTGATCCCCACATTCTCCAACATATAAAAATCGAGTTTATCTGCAATACGTTCGAGGTTAAGAGATATTGAATTGAGTATGATGGGTCCGGTGCTCGAACAACAGGTGAAGAGCGGTTTATTGCCAATAACCTTTTTTACCATTGTTACATGATCGGCAATAATATCATCCTTCATTTTTATCCAGTCCCTGAACACAGGATTGCCATAGTTACCCCATTGGAGCATTGGTTTAGTAATATCTCCCCAGAAATTCGTGTCGGTTACCGGGGGAAACTCATGTCCATAATCGCGTTTGAATCTTTCTCTGCAATATTTGCAACCACAAGCCCTAAGACCCACATAGTCACACATATCATCGATTTCATAACCATCAAAGTCCACTTCTTTGATGAGGCGCTCCAGGTATTTCTGATGCATATCCAGGAACCCCGGGTTGTTGTGACAGAAAGCCTCCATCTGGTATTGACGTGCATACCCTCTGCTACCATCAATGATATCTACCTCAACAAGATCCCTGAAGAGATGCCCTTCATATTGTGCATGCTCCGCAGCTTCCGGATCATGAAACAGCAGAACATGATGACGATGTGTCCGGTGCAGTTTCTCCCGCTCTTCTTTTCCCCTCGGACGGTGTACATGATTACAGGAATAATGCTCGATAAATTTAATATCGTATTGGTTCAGTTCCTCCTTCACGAAATGAAAGTATTCATTCAGACGACCGAAATAGTTTGAATAGTCAAATCTCACATGAAAACCATAGTTCATGGCTGTATCAATATGGGCGCTGGCAAAACCTTCTGCCCTCCTTTTCACCTTGTCTTTAATGACCTTTTGCGACCAAAGCAAATCATCCAGTGTATTCCACCAGCTGGCAACCCGTCTGGGTCGGAAAGGGATATCTGGAGCTGTAATCAGTCTCTGATCCGGAGTGATGGAAAGAAATGGATGTTCTGCAACAGCAGAATAAAGTTGATTCCCCAATCCTGTTCCGGCAACAACCAGTGCGGAACTTTTGATAAAATCTCTTCTGTTGATAATTGTTTTCATGTAATACTTATATTTTTAACCCTATGGTATAAGCTTTCTGTCCCGAAAAATTGTTTAAACACCGGTTATATATGATTGTATTGTTTTCAACACTATTCCGCATTATTCCGGAAGTTTTCAGATTCATTACTCAAAAAATGAGTTAACGAACGGAATAATGCATCTGCAATCAGCTCATGTCCCAGATCATTGGGATGGATACCGTCTAGGTATAGAAAATCAATATCACCCGCGACATGGGTTGCAGAAGCATGTCGGCTGAACAATTCCCAGGAATCAACTAACGCCACCTTTTGTTCTCTGGCGATAGCCCGTACACAGTTGGCATACTTCTCTACCTGGCTTTTTCTGAACTGCTCATACCTGCTACCCAAAGGATTCGGCGTGAGGAGGATTACATTTCCCCCTTGATCTTTTATTTTTTTGATAAAATATTCAAGGTTCTCACGGTATTTTACCAAAGGTATCCTTGGTTTGCCTTTGATTCCCTCATCCTGATAAGCATCATTCAGTCCGAAATTAATAATTACCCAATTGGGTCGGAGATCCAGCACATCGGTTTTAAACCGATCCATCCCGTGTTTTACCTTTGCAAAATCATTATCTTTAATTGACCCGGTATGGCTGCTTCCAACCCCTGAATTGACTACACAAGCACAAATGCCAGCCTGGGTAAGTTTCTCTTGTAACCTGACCGAATAGACTTTATCCACCCCTTTTCTAAAGGCAGTGGTGGAATTGCCAAAGGCCACAATCCTTAATGAGTCGGTCTGCGGCAGGGCAGAGATAGATATCAGAAAAAAGAATATGACAGAAAGAATTTTATTCATGACAGATCTTTTCGGTGATAGGCAATCAATCCCTTTATCGGATCTTTATCAATAATTCCCAGTAGCATGCCCTGTTCAATAACTACCCTTTCCAGGAGTTCGCGAAAATAGTAAGCGATGGAACCGACACAGTTAAACTTGTATTTCCGGTAGTTGGGATACAGGACTACAATATTCCGGAAGAAATCCCGAAAGGCGCTGACTATCAGGTGTTCATAATAGGAGTCCTCCTGTAAATGATCGCCTGCAAATTTTGCAAAGGAGGCGCAGTAACGATTGGCTAAAGGATGTTCATAAACTTTGTTCAACAAATCCGTACCGGTGAGATTATACGTTTGAAAAAAAACATCCCTGATTGTATCAGGCATCACTTCCCGGATATAATCTCCAATTAATTTCTTCCCTATATAACTGCCGCTTCCTTCATCACCCAGCAGGAATCCAAGTGATTCAATATTGACTGTCACCTCTTCCCCGTTGTAAATACAGCTATTGGTTCCTGTGCCCAGGATGGCGGCAAAACCTTCCTTATCACCCAACAGTGCACGGGCAGCAGCCAGCAGGTCGGTTTCAATAATAATCTGCGCCGATGTAAAGACACCTGATATTCCTTTTACAAGGATGTTGTCAGTCTCCTGAGAATAGCCTCCACCAGCACTATAGAAAAAGATTCTTACAACACTACAGGTCTTCTCTTTCAGCTCTTCTGGCAGTTTCTTCTCCAGTGAGTCACGGATGTAGTCACTCCCCACGAAAAAAGGATGGTACCCCTCAGTCTCAAATTGCAGCACTTCCCCTGTCTGATCCAGCAGCACCCAGCTTGTCTTTGTTGATCCTCCATCAGCAATCAGTATCATATCAGTTAATAATTCGGTGTTAAAATTTGTGTAACTATTTTTTGTTGCTACCTCTTTCTGATTCTGATTTTGTGTCCCCACAAAGCGTAGAGCGCAATAATCATATAGCAGGGGACTACCATCCAGTATGCCTGACGTGCATCCAGGCTGCCAGCCAGTCGCTCGTAGATGAGCGGCAGTACGGCTCCTCCGGAAATAGCCATCACTAACAGGGAAGAGCCAGTCTTGGTGAATCGTCCCAAATCGGATATTGCCAGGGGCCATATGGAAGGCCACATCAAGGAGTTAGCCAATCCCAACAGCGCAATAAAAAGTACCGACACAAAACCACTGGTTAGCTGAGAGGCGATGATGAAAATAATGCCGAGCAGTGCGGAAAATATGAGTGACTGCTGCTGAGAGAAGTATTTGGGGATACCGATGATTCCAATAACATAACCCGTCAGCATGAAAAAGAGGGTCATTGAAGTGAATAGCTTGGCACTGCTTAAAGCTATTCCCTGGTAAGAGCCATATCCTATAATGGTGTTCCCGGCAATCACTTCGACCCCTACGTAAAGGAAGAGGGTGAAGACGCCTAGCATAAGGTGTGGGAACTGAACAATGCTTTTTTTTGAAGCGCTATAACTAGTCTCGGACGACCCCTCCGTTTCTTCCTCAACCACCTCCGGCAGTGAGGAAAAATAGATTGCCAAGGCAACCAGTACAAGCAAGGCTGCAATCAGCAGGTAGGGTACAATCACCTTGCGGGCCAGTTCATCGAGCACTACTGCTTTGTCGGCAGCGGCCATCGTCTCGAGTGCAGCAGTAAGTCCGTCTGCATCCTTCAGGACAATGGATCCCAAGATGAGGGGCCCCAGAATACCGGCAACACCATTGCAGATGCCCATGATGCTCATCCTGCGGGCTCCGCTTTCCCGGGGACCAAGAATGGTCACGTAAGGATTGGATGCGGTTTGCAGTATGGAAAGGCCTAATCCCTGGACAAACAGTCCGAGGAGGAAGATGGCATAAATACGGGTTATCGCTGCCGGAATAAACAGCAATGAACCAACAGCCATGCTTACAAGACCAAATGTGAGTGCATTCTTGTAGCCGATCCTTTTCAGTAGATACCCTGAAGGGATCGCCATCACAAAATAGGAAATATAGAAGGCTGAGGAGACCAACATGGCCTGGATTGATGTCAATTCACAGGCAATCTGCAGATAAGGGATCAATACGGCGATAGCCCAGGTGACGAAGCCAAAAATAAAAAATAATCCCCCGATAATCATTAAAGGGTAGAGATAAGCGTTCTTGCGTGCAGCATCCATCACTTTCTAATCCCTCCGTTTTGGTGTAACGTTTTCAAGGCATTGGCTACACTGCCTTGTTCAAGCAAAAACGTATGTGCCTGATCGTAGTCTCTGATATCGGATTTGTCCATCAAAATCCGCACAGCCCTGTCGGTAATCTTGCGGTTGATCAGCTGCACGTTTACCATTCTGTTGTCGAGCACCCTGCCCATTTGGATCCAGACCGTAGTGCTGATCATGTCAAACACCATCTTCTGTGAAGTGCCTGCTTTCATCCTGGTGCTGCCGGTCACGAACTCGGGGCCGGTGATAACTTCAACCGGATAGTCAGAGACTTCCGCGATCGGTGAGCCGGGGTTATTGACAATGCAGCAGGTGGTGATTCCGTTTTCTCTGCAATTCTTAAGGCCGCTCAATACAAAAGGTGTAGTTCCGCTGGCCGAGATGCCCACCACGATGTCACGGGATGAGACACCCTTTTCGGTGAGCATCTGCCATGACTCTTCGGTATCGTCTTCTTTCTCTTCCAGCGCCAGTATCAGTTTATCTATACCACCAGCGAGCACAGCGCAGATGGTATCATCTTCCATACCAAAGGTTGTGGGTAGTTCCAGTACATCAAGCACTGAAAGACGTCCACCTGTGCCAGCTCCCAGATAGATCATCCGTCCACCTGCTTTCACTTTCTCCACAACAGCATTCAAAAGCCTGTCGAGCTGCGGCTTGGCAGCCTCAACTGCCAGTGCAATTTTTTTATATTCAGAAATCAATCCAGATGTCAGTTCTTCTACACTTTTCTTCTCCAGATCGTTGTATAACGAGGGTTGTTCGGTAATTTTTTCCATATTTGTCTTGATGAGTAAAATAAGTTGTCCTGTTCGTTTATCTATATTAAATGTGTGAAATTTTTATCGGTTGTTATTTTTAATTTCAGTAAGGATCTTTTCTTCTACATTCCACGGATAAGTATCGGGCATTCCATACCAGTAAAAGGAATCCATCCCTTCATAATTCCGCTTTTCGATATGTAAGTGAGTAGGTAGATAACTGGAAACATCGTTTGTATAACCGGTTACAGAGACCATTTGGCCTGGCCACATCTTCTTTACATGCAAACTGTAGGGTGTAGTTGTTTCCCGCGAGAAGCCCACCAGTTTCCAGTTCCCGACATTCAGTGTATGCACATAGACCGGCATCGGAAATTGCTTCGTTCCCCGTTTCAGGTAATCCAGCATGATCTCACCCCAGGTCTGGTTCCTTTCGGCAAGCATGGCGTTGGCATTGATTTTTTCATCCCCTGTATAGGCCAGGATCTCATCCCTGCTTTTCACCGGTACATCAAAAACAACGCTGTCGAGAAAAAAGGTGAGAGGCCCACCGATCTTTTCCATTGGACGATTCAGCACAGCCATCACTTCGTTGCCCAACTTTTCACCCGTCGTATATTCTGAATTGTCTGTCGGATTGATGTCCCCGGCGGTACCCTGTAAAAAGAGAGTACGGGTGATGCCGCTTTTTTCTTCGATCACTTTTCTCGCTACCCCCGGGAAGTTGGCAGAAAGTGTAAAACGATCCTCCGGTGAACTGAATACTGGATGGCACGCAGCAATAAAGAGACATCCTTCGCTTTGATCATGCAGATAACGGAAGCGAAGTACATCGACGGCATTATCATAGATCTCCGGATGATCCCTGAGGCTCCTGTTGTAGCCGAGCTGTGCACTGCCTCTGCCAATGAATAGTTCGGCTGGCTTAGCATTGTCTATCGATTCTTCCACCGCCTTTACAATTGCCTCACGTACCACTGTATAGAGATAGGTGGAGTCAGCAATCCGGTTGCTCTCCTGCCAGGTAGGCCAGTTTTGAGTGACCGGGGCAAAGTGTGTATGAGAAGAGTTGATAAATACAGCCGAGTGAGGGAGAGCCCGTTTTTTATAGAGTTCATTCTTGACCATGTTGGTAAAGGAGTCATTGATACCGGTCAGGTCCAGAGCGACAACTATTACGGTTTTATCGGCAGTGGCAATGGAGAGTGCTCTTGCCGAGAGCTCCTGCCTGCTTCGGTGTTCTCCCTGAAATAACCTGTTGGAGCTGTCTATCCCATAGAATTGGTGTCCGACAAGGGCCAGGGCCTTGATATCCTCATGGACAGTTACACCGTTTTTATAACCGATCTTGATCCATTTACCCTGCTGATAGGTGCCACCCTGTTGATAAAGCACCCCTTCCCGGGTAAGAGCAAGCAATCTGTCAGTATCACCAGCCAGAGAAATTACATCTTCAAGGGGGAAAAAAGAGGCCTTTTCCCATTTCAGTTTCCTGGCTTTAAGGTCTGCGACATGAAATAATCCCTCTTTGTCTGCCAGATATAGTTTATTTCCTGCAACAGCAATGGCATGGACCGGTTGATCCCAGTGGCCCAGGTTTTTCCACCTGAGCTTTTTCCGGGATAAATCACTTTTTTTCAGCTGGCCCTCCGAATCAACACCATAGATTGTGTTCGTTCCCGCGGCTATTTGTCGAATACCGGTTGCATCGCCGATTTTCTCCCATCGAGAAGTGTTTTTGCTACTGCTGCGGTACAGCGATTGGCCATCCACAAAAAAGAGGTGGCTTTCTCCACCGGTAATTCCCAAATAAGCGGGCATTGTTCCCTTTTCTTTCCAGTGCAGTGTGAATCGGCCTTCCCAAGGAGCAGCATAGCCGGCAAGGGTAAGTGAGACAAACTGATCGTCCGGCTCAAGACTTGTAGAGGAAAAACCCACCCGGTAGGAATCCTGAGAAAAACAGGGGTATAGAAACAAAACGATCAGTTGAGAAATAAAGACTGTTTTTATTCTCATAAATATACGGTTTGAAGTGATTTATTCTTGAACCTGAAACTCTTTATAATTTGAAATGAAGTACAGGAAAATTACAACTTGCTGATTGCTTTCGCTTCACGGGATATCTTCCTGATAGCGTCGGCAATCATATCCATGTTCTTTCTGTCACCAAGCAGTATGGTTTGGGTAAACCATAACGCTTCTTCTTCGCATAACTTATCGTTCACGGGGCAGGCAATCTGTTCGAGCCATTGTTTCATTCCCCTCTCCCCGTAAATTTTCAGGTAGTGCTTGTTCTTCGCCAGATTATGTACATAGGCCTCTTTGGTCAGGGAAGTATAACCTGTCGAACAGGGAATGCCTTCCGCATTTAATGCCCGGACAAATGTGGAGCGATCCATACCGGCGAAGGCTTCCTTGTTGTAACGGAACATATAGAGATGGAAAGCGCTGCGGGTGGTCCCTTCATAGAGCTTGGCGGGCTTGATCCCGGGAATCTCGGAAAGTAACCCTGAGAGATATGCAGCATTTTCTGATCGTTGTTTTATTTGTTCAGGGATGCGCGTCATCTGCGCCAGAAGGATTGCTGCCTGGAACTCCGTCATTCTCAGGTTTGAACCACGGGTGCCCGAGCCGGGTTCAAGGCTTGCCGCATCGGAACCCTGTCCCTGGTGGTGAAAACTGTAGCATTTGTTGTAGAAACCCTTATCGTTGGTGATGATCGCTCCTCCTTCCCCGGAATTGAGGTTTTTGGAAGCCTGGAAACTGAAAGCCCCTCCCAGTCCGAAATTACCGACTTTTTTCCCTTTCCATTCGGCAAAATGTGCTTGGCAGGCATCCTCAATGACAGGGAGATTATGCTTGGAGGCAACCTTCATCACGGTATCCACATCAAATGGCGATCCGCCAATATGTACCGGCATTAATGCACGGGTTTGAGAAGTGATCGCCGACTCAATCTTTGAGGCATCAATCTGGAAACTTTCTATATCCGTATCCACAAAAATGGGCAGCGCATAGTTTTGTACAATCACGTTGTAGGTGGCAATAAAAGTATAGGGTGGCAAGATCACCTCATCGCCGGGGCCGATATCCAATGCTCCGAGCATCGTCGTTAAGGCCGTGGTACCACTAGAGGTGGCAAGGGCATGTCCAGAACCGGTCATTTTCCGGTATTCGTCTTCAAACCGTGGTGCTGTGGGACTGCCCAGACGACACCATTTTCCACTTCGTAATACTTTTAACAACTCTTCTTCTTCTGGAGTTCCAACTACAGGCCATCCGTGCCAGGTACCGTTGAACGAGCGTTTTCCACCAAGAATTGCCGACCTGCGCGTCTGCGATTGCATTGAGTAGGGCAAGCCTGACAGCCCAAGGGCTGCTCCCATACCTATCATCGATGAGCTTTTAATAAAGCCTCTTCTGTTGATTTTTTTTGTTGTCATGTTATAATCTTTTAGTTATTAAATTGATGTGGTAAACTAATGGATATTTATGTGGCTGTATTGATTCCGGAATCCGTCGAGAAAAGGATTATTACAATCCAGTTCGGTGATCAAGAAATCGATGTCGGACAAATCTGATACCTGATGGCGTTGCGATAAATTCAGTTTTTCAGCAATTGTAAGCAGTACATTCTTTTCCGATACCTCAAACATGGCCTTGTTCACCTCAACAACCTCCATATCGATATCTGTCATTCCCCGTTCAACGGAGATCGCATTTACTCCCATAAAACAAAGATCAAATCTTATTCGATGCAACTCATTAATGGTGTGAGCACCTACATGAATGTTATGATCTTTTTTTAATTCCCCCCCAATAGTAAATACTTTTATGTTTTTGTACTCCGAAAGAGAGATTGCTATCTGCGGACTTATGGTAAAAATGGTGAGGTTGAGATTTTCAGGAATAACCTTCGTCAGTTCAAAAATAGTGGTCCCTCCCTCAAAAAGCAAGGTCATGTTGTTTTCAATCAGTTTTACAGCTTTTGCAGCAATAATCCTCTTTTCTTCTATCGAATAAACATTGACGTCAGCAATAAAAGGCCTGACCAGGGATTTACTGATGGCACCGCCGTGAACCCTGACAATGTGTCCGCCATCAGCCAGTTCTTTCAAGTCTCTTCTGATGGTGTCTTCTGATACGTTTAACAATTTGCTCAGATCAACAGAAAGCACTTTATTGTGCAAATTGATCTGTTTCATGATAATCTTAAATCGTTCTTCCTTTAGCATATCCTGTCGTCTTTGATTTCAATTAGGTTTGGTGCAGCTACAACGCATACATTTAAGTATAACTAAAAAACAGTTATTGCGTTTTTATGCGCTTTTACAATGCAAATATAGGCATAAATAAGTACTTAGAAGTAGGATCTTAATAGAAAAAAGTAATTTAGTAATATTTAACTATTTTCCGGAGACAGGATTTTTATACTCAGGCAGTACAAAAGAATGAAAACGATCCTAAAACGCTAATCGTGATTGATTGTGATGGAGCCGATGATTATATGATTGATTCCTTTTGTGAATTCTGGGTTACTTCTGGGTTAGTAAACTTTCGATTGCTTGCATCAGAGTATCACTTGCTTCGGGGGAGATACCCGATACCTCTACTTCATAACCTCCCTGTTTATAAGCTTCCCGGGGGGCTATATAGCCCGGGCCGTAATCTCCGTAGGCAGCAACTGCTACAAACAAATCGGGACGGATTTTTTTTGCAAACAGCTGAAATTCTACAAAACACTCTCCGGGTAGTCCGATTATTCTGGCTTTTCCGATTTTTAAACACGTGATGTCAGTTTCTCCGCCATCCCTGTATCGTTGAATATATGCAACCCGGGAGACAATTCCTGGCAGAGCCTCTTTCTCCTTGGTTTTTTCCCATTTGTTAACCTCTTCAAGACTCTTGTCAGAAGGACGCAAACGTACCGGTTGAACCAACCACTCTACTGAAACTGCCGCGACGGCTTCTTTCTCTGTGGCGCTCCAGGCCCTTCTCATGCCATCCGCCAGACGTTGAGCGAGAATCCATCTGTTTATCTTCGAGCCGTCGTTGTATTTTCCAGCGGCAATATTGCCACCTGCTCCGTTAAAATGCAGATGCAAAACATCAGGCACCTCAAGCTGTCTGAGAAAACGGGCTATTCCCGGAAAATCGGGGTTGGCAATACCGGTCCGATAATAACTTTGAGGATGGGTTGCATAAAAACTCAGTATAGCTACCGGTTTTTCTCTCTCCCAAAAACTGATCAGGGACACTTTGGGATCGATCAGCCCTTCTGGCTCGTCTCTGAGATTACGATCCCCACATGCCGAAAAACGGGTAGCTTTGACAAGGGAATCACTTCCGAAAATGCGGCGATTGGAAGCAACTTGATACACTTCAGCCTCTCCCAAACCAATATGTGTAATAGGGTGGGGGTTCTTTAGTGATTCTTTCACAGCATCAGCCAATTTAACCATCAGCTGACGGTCGTAGGTGCCTTCATATCGTTCGGGATCAAGATTTGCTTCAATTAACAACTTCTCAGCTCCAAAATCGGAACGGGGAGCATCATGCTGATGAAGCGAGTGTAATGCGACTCTGTTGGGAGTGGTTCCTGCTGCTTCAGCCAATGCTTTTCTGAAAGCCACATGACTTTCATTGGCGATGCCAATCCAGTCAATTGCACATAAGACAATCGGTTCCCCCGATCCCAGGATCACTACTCCTCGAGCACGAAGGCCCAAATCCCAGCTGTTTTTCATTTCATCATATGCCAGAGCTGTCCCAACGGAAGGGGTAGCATCCAGATCGAAGACAGATATTGCAATTGAATTATTGGCTGGAGGAATCTGATTTTTAGCCATCATCATATACGGTGCCCAGGTAATGGACAGCACCATCAGCAAACATTTCAATCGTTTATGAACTGTCATGACATTTATTCTTAGAACATATTAATAATCATTCGTGCCAACGATATGGATGATTTCAACACGTGAATTAAAAACCGAAGCCGGCAGGTCACTCTTTAATAGCTGTTATTGTCGGGCCAGCCGGCTAAGGTACCGTTCAGGTGTCAAGAAAGATTTTTACCAGATCATCTATCTTTTTTCCATTATGATCAAATCTGGCAACGGTATAGATATCATTATCATCACCGATAGCAATAGAATTTACATAGGTGGGGAAATTGCCATTCTCATAAAAAACCGGGCCCAGATCCTTATATTTTTGCTCCGGAATATTATACGTAACAACGTGCAGATATTCTAATCCTTTAGGAGCGCCCATGCTTATTTTTTCCAATCCGGCTATTCGTTTTCCATCCTTATATATAGGAGCACCGGTAAGATAAAAAATGGTATCGTTCTTAATTTTAAATCCCAGGTATCCATAGCTAAACTGATCGAACATTCCGCTTTTACGAGAAGGTTCAGACGTGATTCTTTCGACGATCTCAATCTTCCGGCTCTTAGGATCGAAGTTGAAAAGATATCCTGAGTTCCCATGTACACCGTAAGCTTTGTTTTCTGGCCCGTACCAGAAGATTTTCCTCCAGTTATATCCCATGCTGCCGGCATCCTTTACATCGTATTTCCCAAAGTAATCAAGTCTCATGCTTACCTCCTCCATTTTCTGTGGAACCTGATCTGTGAAAGGATCATATTCGTAGATATCACCTTCAGCCGTAGAATAAAAAACATGTCCGTCATCAGGGTTTACAAGGATGGAACGGCACAACACCCTGTAATCTTCCCCTCTTTTTCCGAACTCGCCCAGTCCATTGATAAGACCCAGATTTTTTAGTGTATTCTTTTTTATATCGTAATCGATAAAATATCCCTTGGGCCAGGTTATGCCATACAAACGTTCTCTTTCTTTATCCATTGTCATGGTAAGAATTCCTTCCCCATCGGGTGCCAATGCTAGATCCTGAATCTCTCCGGTGGTCATATCGTAATAGAGAAAATGTCCACCCGGATAAAGTTTATATCCATCAGGTGCATTTACAGGAAGTTGCTGTGCACCATCGATCATTTCGTAATATCCAACATGTGTGGCAAAAAAGAGTTTGTTGTCGTGTTCAAAGAATTCGGTATGACTCTTTCCCTGAGAAATATAATTCAGTTTCTTCTCCCCCAGGGCTTCTGAGAGATCCGCTAGAAACTGAGTCTTGTCTGAAGCCGGATCGTAGCAATACATCTGAGCTCCAACGTCGTGCCGGGTTGAACAGAGGACGTAGTAAATTTTTCCGTCACTGGCTTCGGAAATGGCATTGTAGGTTTCATGAGCATCCTGAAATCCTGAAAAATAGGTTTTAGCAATCATTTTTCTAATATTAATAGGTTTTATTATTGTACGTTTTATTATCCGTAAACAATCATAGAAATCTACTGGGATTTCCGTTTTTTCATTTTTTTCAAAGTTCGCCAGGATAAACCATATAATATCAGAAAATTGCGCAAAGCTTCTTTCAAAAAGCGCAAGAAAGAGAAGACATGTTCCATTAGTTGCTTAAAACCTTGGATAATTGTTCTCATTGCGTCAGATCTTATAAAGATAGAACAAAGTATATTTCAGGCGTCCGAATGCAGACAGCCGAAATTAAAAAAAATCCGCCAGGATTTTTGTGTGTTAACCTTACAAAAATCTGGCGGAATGAAAGAATGAAAGAATGAGAGAATTTATAAGAATGAATTTAAAGTTTCATTTCCCAACCTTTTTGATATTTCCTGCTCCACAGTTTGCTGGCTGCACGGTTATTGATAATGTGGGCGTTGGTGGGATTTGTCTCGAATGTAGTTCTTGTGCGTTGGGCTATATTCCCTAAATGTGCCAGGGTTGTGCTGATACATCCTACGTTAATATCGGCATTAAGCGTAGACCCTTTTCTGATACCGTCCAAAAAGTTGGAAAAATGGAACGAGTCCAATTGTTGGGTGGGGTTTGTAGTATCCCCGGCCTTGAAACTCATTTCACTGGTTACCTCTTTTACAAGCTTATTCTTCAGGTCGTACACCTTGTAAGCATTTCCTCCTCCGATCACCAGGGTGCCGGATTCGCCGTAGAATGCGCAGCCTACCGAAGAGTCTTCAATATTCCGACCGTTGCAACTCCGGCCTTCCCATGTGATTAGCTTGTTGCCTCCAAATTCGAGGTTGACGATTTGTGTATCTGGAAATTCCCAGTCATCACTATAAAGGTATCTGCCTCCTGAGGAATCAACATGGGTAGGATAGGTCAAGTCCATTCCCCAACGGAGAATATCAAGAAAATGCACACCATTATTTCCAGCTTCGCCGGTACCCCAATTGTAGAACCAATGCCAGTTATAGTGGAGATAGTTGTCTTTGTAGCTGGTTACCCTTGGTGCCGGACCTTGCCACAGTTCCCAGTCAAGCCATTCCGGTACAGCCGTAACGTTTCCTGTTCCAATTGATGGCCTGTTATTTGCGTACCAGGCTTTACCGAAGTAGACTTTGCCAATGATTCCCTCTTTTATTTCCTGTACCGCTTTGATTACATTAGGCCACGATCTGCGTTGCATACCTGTTGCAGTAACTATGTTATATTTTTTCACTGCCTGCATGAGGATTTCATCCTCTGCCGGATTGTGACTGGTGGGTTTTTCCAGATAGACATTTTTGCCGGCTTTCATAGCCATCAGAGCAGCTGGTGCATGCCAATGTTCGGGTGTAGCAATGATCACGGCATCTAAATCCTTTATTTCAAGTAACTTTCTTAGGTCTTTTTCTCCCTGAGGGGTATTGCCTGCAATTTTTTTTACGTTGGTGATACATTTTTCCATGGCACGTCTGTCTACGTCGCAAACGTAAGCTATTTCGCATCCTTTTTCCCGTGCAAAACCTCCCGACAAGGCGTTACCACGTGAGTTTACACCAATAGCGCCCATTTTTATTTTCTCGTTGGCCCCGACTATGTTTTTGTAGCTTCTGGCGCTAAATCCAGGTAAAACACCCCCTATAGAAACCAGTGTTGTGCCAATGGCTGCTTTTTTGATAAATTCTCTTCTTGTAGTCATGATGATATTTTTAGAAAAACACGTTTGAATTTGACAAAAATACAAAATTAATTGGCAACGGTTTTTCTATTTACGTTTGATTATCATCAAAAAACGCAGATTACTTCATTTTCACGAAGGTTCTTACAACGCCTTCATCAGGCGCAAGCATCGTGACGCTGTAGCCTTTCTTTTGTAGCAAATCGATCAGTGGGGTGGGAGGAAACGAAGAGATAAATTCCAGACAATCTCCTTGATTCAACTTATTGGCGAGATCAAGTATTTGATCCTTAGGGTGATTTCCGGATTCGATGATGGGGCGGACATCCAACGTGTGCGTAATGGTTGCCGGGAGCATTTTTTCTGAGAAAGGGATATGAATATCTTCACTGTTTGGACAGAAACTGTTCTCAAGCGGCAATAGTCCTGCTTCCTTTCTGAGCGTATTAACCATCTCCACTATACTCACACCTCCCACTTTTGCCGCTTGCTGCAACGAGGTTACTTTTGCTACCGTTTTTCGCAATACCGGATTTTTTAATGCGGCAAAAGCAGGAGAGAAATGCTTCAAAAGCTCTTCCAGTTGCGGAAATTCTTTTAATAAATCGGCAACTTTGGTGTCGGGAGTGATGTCGGGTTTATTTGTGTTCATACGAAAGCAGTCGCTGGTCGCCTTCCAGTTTTCTCATTTGTGTGATATCTTGCGTTACTTCCACAACACCCAGATACTCCCCTTCTTTTCCGCGTACAGCCGAGTATTCGATATAGATGAACCGCCCCA
>ENA-UOOR01001004-UOOR01001004.1-fermentation-metagenome-genome-assembly--contig:-NODE-1004-length-35502-cov-161.898920_pt1 | contig 35502 bp, 28 predicted proteins | sample MGYA00245780_ERZ724029 | MGnify/ENA primary metagenome ERZ724029 (study PRJEB28704, sample SAMN03018315) | fermentation metagenome | biome: anthropogenic terrestrial biome; feature: soil... | reverse complement strand
TAACCATTTATCCAATTCTAATTTTGGAATCTATTCATTCTAAACTTTTTTCAATGTTTTTCGATTTTCAAAGCTGATTTTTTATTCTATGAGCCTATCCCAAAACTTCCTGTAATCTAATATATTGCTGCTACCATTACAACTCCTAGATATGATTCCTTTTTTTCTACCTTTATTGGCCTTCCTCTCTTCTTTTTCTTTCTGTTTCTTTTATTACTACGGGAGCGCACCCCATCCTTCAGGTCGGGGATGAAATTGAACCCTCGCTGGCTTTTTTGTTTTCGTTTAACTCTCTATAGTTCTTTGTAAAATGAGGTTTTTTGGCACCATAACCAGAGGTTGTTCCAGCCCACCTCTGACTAGGATGTGATAACATTTGCATGGAAAATGGCTACACAATCCATGCTCTGGAAGTAGTAAACAATCATGTTCACTTGTTTCTAGAATTCCATCCAAGTAATTCTCTGTCAGAGGTTATTCAATATTTGAAAGGAGGCAGTTCTTACAGACTGTTCAAGCTCCATCCTGATCTTAAAAAACGATATTGGGGTGGGAGTCTATGGTCAAGTGGCAAGTTCTATAGATCCGTTGATACACAATTCAATGATAAAAGCGAGGAAAATACGATGTTTAATCAGTTAATTAAAGCACTTAAGCTATCTAATTAACAAATAGGCCATTTAATGGATGTACATTTTAGTTGGAGGAGGGCTGGTACCATATTTAATTGGGCAAATAAGGCTTAATAACTCTTAAAAAACTAATCCTTTTTGAGGAGCCTATCATAAATTAGTATGAGCGAAGCTCGATTTCTTTATTAAGATATTATTTATATAAAAAGGGCAACAGGCTGCAGAACCGCAGCTTGGCGCATTGGACCGTCCTCCCGAGGCCTAGCTCGGGCGACGACCTGAAAAATACATTTAGCATAAAATTTAATAAAAATTATGAAAGGCTCAAGCAGAAGAGAGTGCTACAATGGCTTCTGCCAGATCTCCATTTGAACTCTTAAGGGCTTCCCGAGCTTCATTTTCTGAAACACCGGTCTGTTCCATTACGAGTTTTATATCTTCTTCAGGAATTTCCAGTTCTTTCGGGACTTCCTTTACGTCGCCTACAATCTGGTATGTTTCCGAACCCTGGACCTTCATGATAGTGACATTTGCATTCTCTATAATGAAATTAGAGTCTGCGGTTTTTATGATTACTTCTTGAACATCCTTGAGCTCTTTAACATCAATTCCCATCTGTTTCATCATTTGTTTCATCTTAGCCGGGTTCATTCCACGGCCTCCCATTCCTGGGAACATAGGTCTACTTCTCCTTTATTTTAATTTGCTTTTTCAGGTTCGGTTAAATACCTTCAGCGCGATTTTATTTACTTAATGGCATCCGCCACCACAGGAGCCACATCCACCAGCTGTGGGGTTGCGGATAAGGAATCCTTTCCCGTTTTCATCCTCAATAAAGTCAATGCTGCCCTCAGAGAAACTCCTTTCGATATCTTTTGCCATAACAAGTTTAATTCCATTACTTTCCATTGTCACGTCTTCTTCCTTGAATTCATCATCAAAAGCTAATCCATATTGAACTCCGCTGCAGGCAACTCCGGCAACAAAAATTCTGAGAGCAAGCTCAGGTTTTCCTTCCTGTTCAAGCAGTGTTTTCAATTCTGAAGCAGCTTTGTCTGTTATTTCTATCATCTACACACCTCTTTTTTACTTTCCATATTTGCAAAATATTTATGTAATTTATTTCCTACAAGATGCCATCCGTTACAGCTTACAGATAATTTCCAAACGTTATATACTCTTGCATCTGGCGAACATAACGTTTATTATAAAATTGCGCTTTCCCCTGAAAAAGATATTTTCACAGGAATATGGGAGGGCAGAGATTTGATTCTTTCTCACGGAATCTTACTGTTCTGCCAATATGTGTAAATATATTTTCTATTTTATATATTTATCTTCTAAAATTCTTTTTGCACTACCTTTTCACAAAAATTCGGCATCTTCATCAACAGGTTCCTCAAGAACCTTTGCATTATAAGCATTAATCTCCAGAGAATTACGTTTTCCCTTCACTTCCCAGAAAGGAATATACACAAGCTCCATATCAAGCCGTATTTCTTCAGATCTGGGGCTGAAACTCCTATGCTCATATATAACTGCCTGTCCTTCCGTGTTGTTAAAATGTATTTCGCGTGTATTCTCTTCTATAATTAAACTTAGGAGAATCTTTTCTGCTTGTTTTCTATCCACATTTGACCTTTTTAGCTCATATTGCACGGCAGGAATTCTTGTAGGCACGGCAAGTCCTTCGATTTCCATCTCTTCTTTCGACTTGTTCAGAGCATTAAGAAAACCCTTTCCTTCTCCAACAATACTCAGGACTTTTGATTTAAAGCGTTTTTCTGCTTCAACGCTGTATCGGTAGCTCCAGAAAGGCACAAACTTCAAAACTGCTTCCCTAGGGCTGCTTATATAGGGTTTTGCAATGATAATCGCTTGATTTTTAGAAATCCTTGGTTCTACAGACTGTATATTCAGCATTTCATAAGATTCAATCTCTGGAACCTCAACTTGTTCAGTTTTATTTGTATTTTTTCTCCTCTCAAAGTTTTGTGTCAGGGATCTCGTTTCAAAAGCACTTTTTTCGGCCTCAGATTGCTGGGTTGGAAGAGGCAAGAGTTCTCCGTTAAAATAAGTTTCCTCTCTGAACTCATCTTTTAGTTTCCGGTCATGTTTTAGTTCCCGGTTTTCTACAGGCAATTCAATAGTTGGCTGTCTGTATAGGTCTCGTGCTTTACTGGTTGGTTGAATCTCTGGCTCAAAATAAGAGATCTTTGATTTCTGTTCCAGATTTAAAAGAACCGCTCTTCCAATTTGAAGAGCCAATTCTTCCCTATCCCAAATATAGATCCCAAGCTCAGCTGCATAGTCAATTAACTTTTCAGACCCTTTCCGGGTAGTTACATAGATTCCTGTACAATCCTCTGTTTTTTCTGAAAAAGCTTTTATTTCCTCGTAATCTGGCTGCAGGCTACACCTGACATAAGCTTTATGCCCATTTTTCTCCACAAGAATGTCACACTTGCTGGACATTGTGACTTTGTATCCGGAGCATTTGAAGACACCAAAAAGGATTTCTAAAAGGTCTTGCTTCATGATTCTCACTTTCTTATATCCTATACAGCTAAAATAGTTTATGTCTGAACCTTAAATATGATTATTTAATTTATAAGCTGGCCTATTCTTCTTTTGTGTCTGTTCTACACATTTTTTCAAAGGTACAAATATTTAAGAAATCAAGCCCTAAACAGATATGTATGAGTGGTATCAGGTTTGGAGCAGATTCCTTTTCCACATATGAAGAAGGAATAAAGAAAGAGTGGATTGTAGGAAACGGACTCGGGGGATATGCCTCATCTACAATCATAGGAGCAGGAACAAGGACTTATCATGGACTCCTCGTTGCAGCTCCAAAGAATCCTCCAGGAAGGTTTGTATTGCTTTCTTCCCTTGATGAGGAAATTTCGCTTAATGAAGAAGTTTACCGGCTTGCAAGCCATAAATATCCAGGGAATGTTTTTCCTAAAGGTTTTAATTACCTCTCTAAATTTGTTCTCGCCCCTTTTCCTCTTTGGGTTTATCAGCCAGATGCATTTACTGTGAAGAAAAAGGTTTTCATGATTCATGACTGCAATACAACCTGCATTCTCTATGATGTCAGATCCAGAAGAGAGGGAGCTTTGTTAAGGATTTTTCCGCTGGTAAATTCTAGAAACTTCCATCACACTGTTCGCTCAGGAGAACTTTCTTTCTCCCAGAAAGCAATTCCTACAGGAGTAGAACTGGAAAGCTCTAATGGTTTTATTTTCTCGCTTTCCTCCAATCTCCAGTACCATTCTGATCCCAAATGGTACTATAATTTCGAGTATGACGCCGAAAAGCAAAGGGGACTCAATTTCCAGGAAGACAATTTTAATCCAGGCTACTTCGAAAGCGAACTCAAAATCGGAACTTCCCACTTTTTTATTGTCGCTTCAACAGAAGATATTTCTTCTCTGACGCTCGAGCAGGTTGAAGAATTTTATACAAGGGAGGTGTACCGACAAAATCTCCTTGTCTTTAATTCAAGACTTACCGAACCCTTTGCTCTTAAGCTTCTCAGGGCAGCAGATCCTTTCATAGTGAAAAATCCTTCTACAGGTGAAAGCACGGTAATTGCAGGGTATCACTGGTTTTCTGACTGGGGGCGGGATACCATGATTTCTATACCTGGTCTGCTTTTAATTTCCCGTCGTTTTGAGGAGGCAAAATCTATTCTCAAAAACTTTTCCAGGCATTGTAAGAGAGGCCTGATTCCTAATGCTTTCTTAGCGCTCGGGGGAGAACCAATTTATAACACTGTTGACGCTTCTCTCTGGTTTATTCACACTGTTGGCCGGTATTTTGCCTATACAAAAGATTTCATTTTCCTCTCGGATATCTGGGATACCGTGGATGATATCATAAATAATTACCGTAAGGGTACAGACTTTGGAATCGGCATGGATTCCGATTATCTTATCCGGCAGGGACCTCAGTTAACCTGGATGGATGCTAAAGTCGGGGGTCAAGCAGTGACCCCAAGAGCAGGTAAAGCCTGTGAAATTAATGCTCTCTGGTATAATGCCCTGAAAACGGCTTCTAATCTGGGTACTCTTCTAGGGAAAAACATTTCTTCATACGAAACTCTTGCAGCCGGAGTAGCTTCAAACTTTGAGAATACTTTCTGGAACCCGAAGACTAATTGTCTTTTTGACCTTGTATCTCAGGATGAAGCAGGAAATGAGGTTAAAGATCCTGCAATCCGTCCTAATCAAATCTTTGCAGTGGCTCTTCCCTACACCATGCTTTCTCCTGAGAAAGAAAAAGCTATTGTAGATCGAGTTGAAAAAGACCTTTTGACCCCCTTTGGGCTTAGAACTCTTTCGAGGGATCATCCTTTATATAAAGGACAGTGTCGCGGAGACCCCGCGAGCAGAGATGCGGCCTACCACAATGGGACCGTCTGGCCCTGGCTCCTTGGCGCTTATGTGAGAGCTTACCGGAAGGTACATAACTATTCAAAAGAAAGCCTTGAAGATATGCGGGCTCTTCTGCAGGGTTTTGATATACACCTTGAAACCGCAGGTATAGGCACTATTTCTGAAATCTTTGACGGTGACTATCCTTACACTCCAGGTGGCTGCATTGCTCAAGCCTGGAGCATTGCAGAAATCCTTAGGGCATATGTCGAAGAGGTACTGGGAATTAAGCCTTGAAAGAAGAATTAGGTTTACTGGTGTTTTTCCTTCATGCCCTTAAAATCCAATCCCCTCTCTTTTTTATACTAGTTCTACAATCTATCCCCCATGATTGATTTTGATACTTTGAAATCCGAGAACGGCCTGATCCTCGCAATTGTTCAGGACCAGCTTAGCAGGGAGGTACTGATGTGCGCCTTTATGAATCGGGAAGCCCTTGAGAAGACAGTAGAAACCGGAATTGCACACTTCTGGAGCCGGAGCAGACAACAATTATGGAAAAAAGGAGAGACCTCTGGGCATGTACAGAAGATAAAAGAGATCAGGATTGATTGCGATATGGATTCTCTCCTCCTGCTTGTGGAACAGACCGGAGGAGCCTGCCATATGGGGTACAGATCCTGCTTTTACCGGAATCTCGCAGGAAAAATTATAGGGGAGAAAGTCTTCGAGCCGGAAGATGTTTATTAAGCTATTAAGTTTCAAAAATTGGTGGAGTGGCAAATACTCAGCCAGCTTTACCGGCTCCGACTCAAAACAAAAGTCCTTATTTTATAATTGCGATGGGCTTGAATGTGTCGATTTTTGGCATGAAAGTGTTTTCAAGTACTTTTATTTATTTGTGCCTATTATTCGAAGAATTTCATGTTCGTTTAGGTCGGGTTTTTGCCATTACAATAAAAAACTGTTTTTGAATCGAGAGTCTTTTTATTAAATCTTTTTTTCTTCGATGTTAAGTTTTATAATAAATTCAGTTCCGTTGTCTCTTTTAAGCTCGATCCTGCCATCTAACTGATCTACCAGAATACTAACAAGCTGCAGACCAAGCGTGCTTGAGCTGTCTAAATCAATATTTTCGGGAATACCAACCCCATTATCTGAAACAATCAAAGTATATCTGGTACCTTTTCCGGTAAGTCCCTCTTTATTGTTCAGTTCATCTTTAGCCTCTTCACTATATAGTTTAACTTGAATTGTACCCTTGTTGCTGCCTGAAAACGCATACTTGAAAGAATTTGAGACAAGCTCATTGACTATCATTCCTAATGGAACTGCAACATCTATGTCAAAGAAGACATCATCTTTAAGGTCCAAATCCAAGTTAATGTCGGAATGTCCAACTCTGTAGGTCTGGAAAAGGTTTTCAGCAAGCCTCTGAAGGTATAATGAGAAATTTAATGTGTTGAGTCCACCACCCTCATGCAGTTCCTTATGAATAAATGCGATGGACATTACTCTGTTCTGGCTTTCCCTGAAAGCTTCAAGGACTTCCTCACTATTTATATAATTTTTATTTCTGAACTTTTCAGCTGCAAGGTCCAGAAGAGAGGAGATGACCTGCAGGTTATTCTTAATTCTATGGTGAATTTCCTTTTTACGGGCAGTTTCAATTTTTGCAAGAGCTTCTTGAGCCTCTTTTTTCTCGGTAATATCTCTAAATGTTATTGCAAATTGTCCTTTTTCAACCCTATCGATTTGAGCAATGTACCATCTGCCTGTTACATTGTTAAAACTCTCAAACTGGATAGATGCCCCGGTCTGGTCAACTTTTTGATAAGCCTCAAACAGATGCTCATCTGCATCAGGGCACATTTCACGCCAGGTTTTACCAATTTGTGCTTCCCGCTCAAAACCTAAGATTCTTGCTCCAGCAGGATTTATTTCTAAAATTAAGAGATCACAAAGTGTACCGTGTTCATCATATATTGCTTTGCAATTTGCAAAGCCTTCACTGATAGAATTAAATAAAGTTTGATACTGTTCTTTACTCTTGCATAAAGCTTCTTCTGCTTTTTTACGCTCGGTTATGTCTCTGGCAATAACCGAGATAGCAGTCAGTTTTCCATGTATATCAAATACCGGAGAAAGAGCTACTGAAACGTTTATTTTTGTACCGTCCTTTTTCAACCTTAATGTTTCGTAGTGGAGAACTCTCTTACCCTGTTTAATCTTGTCATCCAACTGCTTTATTTCTCCTTTGAGGTCCTCAGGCTCCATTATTGATATATTTTTTCCTAGGGTCTCTTCAGCCAAGTAACCGTAAATTTGCTCTGCTCCTTTATTCCAGCTAGTAATTATACCGTCAAGGGAGTTGGTTATAATGGCATCGTTTGATGATTCCACAATATTCGCTAAGTTCCGAATTTTCTCTTCTGCCTGCTTGCGTTCGGTAATGTCACGACTGATGCCTACCAGCGCGACAGGGTTCCCCTGGGCATCGTGGACGAGCTTACGACTGTCGCTAAACCAGCGATACTCGCCGCTCTTAACTTTCCAGCGGTACTCGACGGTGCTGGGCGTGTCAATCCCGGCAGCCACAAGCTTTTGCTGGACCATCGAAACATCACGGTCTTCCGGGTGAACGCGCTCGTAGACTTCCTCGGCGGAAATATTGTTTATCTCCTCGGCGGTGAAACCGGTCATTTCCACCTGGGCTGGACTCATAAGGACGTAGTGCCCCGTCTTCAGGTCAAGCATATTAATGCCATCACGGGAATTTTCAATGACTGTTCGGAACCGTTCTTCGCTCTCCCGCAACGCTTCTTCTGCCCGTTTGTGTTTTGTCGTTTCACGTAGTGAGAGGACCAGACTTTCAACATCTCCGCAGGAATTCTTGACCGGTGCCAGGCTCCAGTCCCAATAGGTCACTCCGCGTTCTGGCTGGTCCGGGAAGACAAACGGCTTGTCCTTATAGAAAACTCCTTTGCCGGTATCTCTGACTTTCCTAAAGATAGCCTCGTTTTCTGCGTCGGGATACAGGGCAAAATGATTCTTGCCTACCATCTCCTCAGGCTTCAACCGGCAAGTCTCGGCATAGGCTGCATTGACCCACAAGAAGTTGAATTGCGGATCGAGAAGTACCAGCAGAACGTCGGTAGTCTGCATGACACTCTCAAGCAGGCTTCGTTCACGGCTAAGTGCTTCTTCTGCCTGCTTGCGCTCAGTAACGTCTCTGACGATTGTGCTCGCATTTATATTCCCGTCGATATCTGAAAAGAGACCAGTAGAGATCTCAGCGATAAAAATAGATCCGTCTTTTCGTATGTATTTTAGTTCAGCCTTTGAATGACCTTTTAGCTCCCTTTCCTCAAGCGCAGCCTTAAGCCTCTCGTCTTTGACTACCAGACCCTCTCTTCCAGCCTTTATAACTTCGTCTTCAGTCATATCAAATAGCGAACAAGCTGCGAGGTTTGCAGAAAGGACAGTGCCATTGGGTTTTGTCAGCAAAATTCCGTCAAGGCTATTTTTATACAAACACCGGTATCGCTCCTCGCTGACGCGCAAAGCTTCTTCTGCTTTTTTACGTTCAGTAATATCCTGATCTGTTCCTCTTATTCGAACAGGTTTGTTTTCTTCATTAAAAGTGACTTCAGTGAGCCCATGGATTACTTTTTCCTCTCCGTTAGCTGAAATTATTCTAAACTCTATGAGGTTACCGGATTTTTCTCCTTTTAAAGCCCCCTTATGGGCATCAATTAAATAATCTCGATCATCTGGGTGTATATAATTTAGAACTTTATCGAAAGAAACATCGAATTCTTGAGGTTTAAGTCCAAAAATCCGGTACATTTCATCCGACCAGTATATTTTGTCAGTTAAAAGATTCCAATCCCAGCTTCCAATATGAGCCATTTTTTGAGCTTTAGCAAGACCTTTTTCGCTTTCCTTTAAGGAATTATAAGCCTCCTCCAGCTCTGCTGTGCGTTGTTTTACAAGCTCTTCTAAATTATCGAGGGTTTCTTTCAGTTTAGCTTCCGCTTTTTTCCTCTCAGTGATATCCATAAATGCGGCAACACTGCCGCGTACATTCCCGTTTTCGTCGTGCAACGGGCTAGCTGATCCTATAGCCGTTATACATTCCCCGTCTGGCAGCAGCATGTCTATTTCTTCGTCGCGTACATCGATATTTTTTAAGACAGCTTTTTGCATGGGCAGTTCATCTGCAGCCAATTCACGGCCCTCATGGAAGTAACGCCGCACAGGTGTGGTATTAGCCGAGATATTTTCTCCTGTTTGAGCCTCACAGAGTTCATTTGCCATTCTGTTGCCGGTTATTTTATAGCACTGTGGGTCATGGCCAATCAAGATAGCAGCAGGCACAACTTCCATAACTGTCTCTATTTCTTCGGCTCGCTGGCGAGTTTTTTCTTCCAGCTGCTTGCGCTCGGTAATATCCCTAAAAATTATTGCGATCTTACCTTTCTCAAAACTAAATACATGAGTATCAAAATGTTTATGCAGCAGTTGGCTAAATACCTCAAAATGTGCTGACTTGCCTGTGAACACTAATTCTAAAGGCTTTTCTACTTGTTTGGCGTTCACATTGGGGAACACTTCCAGCATAGTCCTGCCCAATATTTGTTCCCTCTTTATGCCTGTATTACGTTCAAAAGCAGGATTCACCTCAAGATAACGATAGTCATAGGGCTTACCATCTTTATTATAGATAATCTCTGCAAGGACGAAACCCTCGGTAATGTTTGTGAAGAGTGTACGATACCGTTCTTCACTTTTCCGAAGAGCATCTTCAGCCGTTTTTCGTTTTGTAATGTCTCTGATGATTGCGTACGCTTTAAAAAAGCCATTTTTATCTTTAAAGATCTCAGTTGATACCTCGCCCGGAAATATTGTGCCATCCTTCCGTCTGAAATTAATCTCTCCCTTAAACTTGCCGGTTCTGGCTCTTTCTTCTAGATGAAGCTCAAGTCCCGGATCCTGTGTATCCACAAGTCCATTCCTTCCAGCTTTGATAATTTCTTCCTCGGTCATCCCAAAAATCTTACAGGCAGATGGATTGGCTGCATAAATGGTTCCATCTGGTAATGCGAGAATAATGGCATCAATGCTGTTCTCAAAGAAAACCCTGTACTCATCCTCGCTCTCTATAAGCGCCTCTCCTACATGCCTGAGCCCTTCAGCTTCCTCCAGGCACACTTTCAGGCGCTGTAATTCTTCTTGTAAGGAATGATTCTCCTCTGTCAGGTCACGATTCTTATCTAAAAGTGCCTGATATGATATAGGCTCGCCATCTTTTGCCTCTTTAGGAATCATATTTACAACATCCTTTCATCAGGGTATACTTCCTACTTAGCAGGTATAGGCTCGATTAGGTACAGGTCTACCTTCATTTTACTTTACACTTTTAATATAATTTTTATCATTTGGACCTGAAGAGGATATACTTTTATTGGATGTGCCCTTCCCCCACAACTTTTGGAACTGATCGATTATAGTCAATACGCTCTGAGATATGGAAAGTACTCTTTTCTCCAGGTAGATATCAAGAAAATAAGCTTTTTTGTTTATATTTTCCTTCCGGGACTTGATCATTTAGGTACAAAGCCAGTTAATTCTTTAGTCATGTTTTGAAGGAAGTAATTCTCTCCATCAAAACTTCCTTGTCTAGTAGAACTGGCAGAAGTGCATTGCTAAGCTAATACCCAGACCCATTTTTATAAAACTACCCACATATTATTTTTCTAAAAAATAATAATTGAAAGTCAATTGTAAAAAGTAATATATATTTGTTTACAAATAAAAATATCTAACAATTCAAAAGGAACTCATACATTTCGGCAAAAGCGGATTTAACTGATGGATAACTGTTATTCTTAATATTCAGCATGCGAGGAAATACCATCTGATATCTTTTACAACTCTCACAGAGTTTTCTACACTTGGTTAAAACAAGCTTCTTCAGGCAAGTCGGATAGATTATTGGAAAACCCTAAAACCCTAATACTTATCTAAAAATAGTTTATTTATTTATTTATTTATTTATTTGTTTATTCGGCCTACCGATAGATTATCGTGGTTATTGTAGATAGTCACAATAATAGAAACTTACCTAAGCTCAAAAGCCCTAAATCCAATGATTTTATGCAAGGTCTTTATTTTTAATTTTGGTAGTCTCAATAGGCTGAAATTTCCAACAGTCTCAATTATGTATGATCTTTAAAGTTGAATTTGTTTTAATCTTTTTAATTTATCTTTCCCTTGTTTTTATTCAAACAAGATACACGCCAACCAGCCATTAAGAACTAGCTTATGATTTCCCAAAAGTTTTATTATATACTTTCCGGCTCTATACCCCCTTATATGGCTGAAAACAAGCGGACGTGGAGGATCGTTCCGGATACAAGTGTAATTATTGACGGGAGGCTTTCTTCCCGCATTAGAAGCGGGGATTTCAGAGGCGCTGAGGTTATAATTCCCGAAGCTGTGGTATCGGAACTTGAAGCCCAGGCAAACAAGGGTAGAGAAATAGGTTTCAAAGGGCTCGATGAGCTTCTGGAACTGCGCAGGCTGGCAGACAGGGATGAAATTCTCCTTCAATTCAGCGGGGTTCAGCCTACTCTTGAAGAGATCAAACTGTCTAAAGAAGGCAGGGTCGATGCTCTTATTCGAAGTACGGCTGTCGAAGTTGGAGGGCTTTTTTTAAGTGAAGACAGGGTACAGTCTCTTATAGCTAAAGCAAAAGGGCTTAACGTCGAGTACATGCATCCCAAAACTCTGGACCCATCAGAACTTCCGCGCCTCAAAGTAGAGCATTTTTTCACTGAAGATACGATGTCCGTACACCTCAAAAACGGGGTCTCCCCTATGGCCAAAAAAGGTCCTGTAGGGAATATACATTATGTAAGGATTCGTGAAACCCCTGTTACTTCCTCGGAACTTTCCAGTATTTCGAGAGAACTTATTGAAAGGGCGAGGCTTGATCCCGAATCTTTTATTGAGATGTCTTCCAGTGGAGCTACTGTCCTGCAGATCCGGAACATGAGAATTGCAATTGCTCACCCGCCTTTCTCTGATGATATGGAAATTACGGTTGTCAGGCCAACTGTGGTTGTGGATCTTGAGCATTACCGGCTAAGCGATAAACTCAAAGAAAGGATTGTAAGCCAGCGTGGTATTCTTATCGCGGGTCCACCAGGAGCCGGAAAGTCTACTTTTGCTGCTGGAGTTGCCCGATACCTGAATGACCATGGACAGGTAGTCAAAACCATGGAATCCCCCAGAGATCTCCAGGTGCCTCCTGAAATCACCCAGTATTCCCCTCTGAATGGCAGGATGGAAAATACTGCGGATCTTTTGCTTCTGGTCAGGCCTGATTACACAATATATGATGAAGTTAGGAAAACCAGTGATTTTCTGATTTTTGCAGATATGCGGCTTGCGGGCGTGGGAATGATTGGAGTAGTACACGCAACAAGGGCAGTAGACGCAATTCAGCGACTGATTGGAAGGGTTGAACTGGGCGTTATCCCCCAGGTAGTAGATACAGTTATTTTTATTGATAAAGGAGAAGTTGCAAAGGTTCTGGTGCTTGAATTTACTGTTAAAGTTCCTCATGGAATGACGGAACAGGATCTTGCAAGACCGGTAATTATTATTGCAGATTTTGAGACCAGAAAAATCGAATATGAAATTTATACTTATGGAGAACAGGTTGTAGTCATGCCAATAGGGCCTTCTACTGACCTCAGAAAACCTGCCTGGAAGCTTGCGGGAGAAGAAATAAGGAATGTTATTAGCAGGCATGCATCCGGTCCTGTTGAAGTGGAACTGGTCTCAGACGATAGTGCAATCGTAAAAGTTCGAGAAAGTGAGGTCCGGAAAGTTATTGGTAAAGGTGGAAACGTAATTGACCGGATCGAAAATCTCCTTGGGTTGCATATTGATGTAAGAGAGCTGGAGGTCGAGGCTCCAGGAGCTTCAAAAGGACGAAAATATGGAGCTGAAAGCAGAACTCCTCGAGAGAAACGAAGAATGTCCAGCTTTGAGGAGGCACCAGTTGTTTCTTCGATCCATCCTTTCATAGAAAGAAATAAGAAGCACATTATTCTTGGAGCACCGGAGCTTGCAGGAAAGGATGTAGAAGTCTATATCGAGGACGAGTACCTCTTCAGTGCAACGATAAGCCGACACGGAGAAGTGAAACTCAGGGCAAACTCAGATCTTGCAGCCGATATTATGGAAGCTCAGGATAGGGGAGAGCCTATTGAGATCAGGCTGATCTCCTGATTTCTTCTTTCAAGTAACTTTTTACTTTTTTTCTGTTTTTCTTTTTGTTCTTTTTTTCTGTTCTTCCTTTTTATCCTTCTTTTTATCTTCTTTTCTGCTGTTGGCTCTATTTTATTAATTTCTTACTGTCTTAATTCTTATACATTATCGATTTAATATTAATTCTTCAAAAGATTATTTATACTGTTTGACTAGTCTTTGTAGTAGAAATCCATAGGGGTAATGGTAAGATTGGATAAGTTGCATCAGGTAGAGTCAGAAATAAAGGAGGGCTTGCAGGAAAGGATTGAGGTTTTTGACCCAAATACAGGACATTTCGGGAAGAAATTCAGGACATCCGAGACAAGCCTTTGTATTGAGGAAACTTTTCCTGTACTGCAGGCTGGTCAAACTTTCTCCGGAAAATTCTCAGGCTTTTTTCTGGAGGAGAGCACAGGAGGTACTATTGCATGCAATTCTTCAATTGCAGGCTCTTCAATTATTCCACAGGTACCTTCAGTTTCTCCTGAGGTTTTTGTTCGCGGAAACCCTTTTCTTCTGGATCTGGCTCAGTCAGTTTCAAAAGGAAATATTTCGAGTTTCAGGTTCAGTGCAGTATTTCCTTCTGGCGAAACCCCTAACCTTTTTACGGGTCCTATGGACAATTCCTCCGAGGTTTCTGGAACCGGTTATAGGATCAAAAGTATAAATGAGGTATTTTCCAGCATCTCTGAAAGTCTCCGTACTCTTCAGGCTGCTATATCTGAGCTGTCAAATTTTACTCATAGCAATCTCAAATCCGAAATCGAAAAATTGGAAACGGAACTTCGTAATTTCAAGGATCAGGAAAATACAAAAAATGAATATATAAAAGAGCTTGAGTCCCGTATAAAATTTCTCGAGAACCAGAATACATTAACCATTGGCTCTATGAAAATTCCTTTTGAAATATCAGGAGTTATAAGCTCTTTAGTTGTTTTCCTTACCAGTTTTTTCATCTGGTCTGGCCGGTGGGATATAATAAGGTCTTCTTATTTCTTGATCGGACTTGCCGTGCTAATGACAGGAGTCATTTTTATGAAGTATTATATGGTAAACCAAAAGAGGGAATTATGACAGAAGAGATATGAAAAAGAAAATTTGTGTATTTAATAAACTTATAAATTTTTCTTTTCTTGGTACGGCTAAGATTCTATTATTGATAGGTCTCTAAATATATTTATATATATTTACTTCTTTTACATTACAGTTTCGTCTTTTCAAGGGAAACACCATGATAGAACTAACTAAAGCTATTATTTTAGGTTTTACAGTAGGCATATCTGCAGCAATTATTCCAGGGCCCATGATGTTTGCAACAATTGCAGCGTCTTTTAAGAAAGGTTGGAGAGCAGGACCTTCAGTTTTCATAGGGCATGCCTTGGTAGAGCTGTCTATTTTAGTGATTATACTTATAGGCGTATCGTCTTTTCTTGGAGCAACAGTCATTACATATCTGGCTATAATAGGCGGATTAATTATATTTATTTCAGGGCTGGTAATGATAAAAAACGCAAAAAAGGCTTCTACAATGGATATTCCCATTTCAGCCAGTAGCTTGAATTTGTCTTCAGGCCCTGCAAAAATTTTAACCCTTGTGCTGAATCCTTTCTCAGGCCCAGTGTCTGCAGGAATTATAACTTCTGCATTGAACCCTATTTTCGTTATATGGTGGCTAACAGCGGGTAGCGCGATCGTCCTTCAGGAATATATGGTAGGTATTTCTTCAGTAGGTGCATTTCTTCTCGGCCACTGGATAGCAGACTTTGGGTTCTTGTTGACGGTATCCTCATCTTTTTCACAGGGGAACAGGATTGTATCCCAACGTACGCATGAAATAATGGTATACTTATGCGGTGGCTTTATGGCTTTTTTCGGCATGTGGTTTATGATAAATAACAGCAATATCGCTGCAATGATCTGAATTTGGCTCTGTAGTGATCTTCTAAGAGCCTTTTTAGATCCATTATGTGGTAATGCACATTATGGGTGCCATAATTTGTGAGAATTGAACGGGTACGGCGAGAATTCAGGTCCGTTTAGTGCCATAATTAATTTATTGTCTGAAAAATCATAATAGACAGAAGATACTAGAAAAGATACTAGAGAATAAAGAATGATAGCGATTTTCAACTAATGCTTTCGGCAAAGGAATTGATATGTCGCCTTTAAAGAATTAATATATTGCCTAAATATCGTACTTACCATTGATTTTTCGATTGATTTTGTTTCTTCTTAACATTTACAAAAGGATATTTCAATGAAATTAAAATTTTATTGTTTTGCATGATTGGAGAAAAAGAAGACCAGAGAATGATAAAAATCTCCAATTTCAAGAGTAAAATATTGTGGCAAAAGCAGCAGCTAAAACAGGAGTAAGTCCAACAGTGCTAATTGTGATTGAGCAATATTTTCCAGAGAAGCAACGCATTGTCGAGGATGACTTAGCATACCATAACTGCCATTCGGCGCGAGAGTGTTCGTATGGCTGGCGCAGCCCGATTGGATCAGAAGCTAGCTGATCCGTGAAATCGAGAAAGATTCCCCTGGCACCTGGGGCAGTTTGGTGTGCAGAAAGCGGTATATAGATGAGAAAACTAATCAATTCGAGCAAGCAGATTGAAGCGGTAATGAATCTGGGTGCAGGATTTGATACACGAGCTTAAATAAAAACCTGATCCGTGGTTTATTGTTTTAACCCTGATTTTATACTCTTTAATGTTTTTGAGGGTCTCTATATTTATATAGTTCTTTTACCCATATTCTTTTTACTGTTGTAGAATTACCTTAACAATCAGATACAAGGGGAAACAGTTTTTTGACTCAAGAGTGCTCTGATGATTCAGGCGAATCGGAACGTGACAGTAGTTTCTTGTGTTTTTTAGGACTGCATGAATGGAAGCGAAAAAGCGGGGCATTATGCTTTTTGCCAAAAGTGCTCCAAAAACGCTATGAATGTATACATTGTGGCAAATACAAGGTGGTTTTTGAAAGGGAAGAAAGTTCTTACACACTTCCTGCTGGCAGGTCTTAACTGCCAGGGATTGTATGCCCCATTATTTTTTCATTTTATTTTTTCCTTTCCTTTAATATCTTCCTGCTATCCTTTCCATTGCTCGTAAAGTTAATCTATCTTAACTTTGTTTGTTAGAATTATGAAGAGAATTATAATTCTCGATTATGGGCTTGGAAATCTCCGCAGTGTTCAAAAGGCGCTCGAACATATCGGATCCAACCCAGCAATCTCCGGGGACCCTGAAGAGATTCTAGCCGCAGATGGTTTAATTCTCCCTGGTGTTGGCGCTTTTGTGGATGCAATGAAGTGCCTTATCCCCATCAAAAGGATTATAGAAGAATATACACAGTCAGGCAAGCCCATGCTCGGAATCTGCCTAGGACAACAGGTCCTTATGAGTTCTTCTGAGGAAGGAAAGCTGACTGACGGACTTGACTTTATTTCTGGCAAAGTACTGCGTTTTCCGAAATCTGAACTAAAGGTACCTCATATTGGCTGGAACAACCTTGAAATCAAACAGGATCACCCTCTGTTTGAAGGTATTCCTGACAACTCTTTCGTATACTTTGTGCATTCTTACTATGTGGATACAGCACCTGAAAATACCCTTGCAACCTGCAATTATGGACTGAATTTTTCAGCTTCTGTTGTAAACTCTAATGGCAATATTATGGGAACCCAGTTTCATCCTGAGAAAAGTGGAACTATAGGGCTGAAAATTTTGAAAAATTTCGTAGAAATGTGCTGAAAGGATTTGTCTTAGGAATTTGCCCTTTATGCTCAAAGTTTATTTCTTAATTTTTGTCCAGATCATTGAATTCTCATTTCTAAGCACTTTACACTGAAGTGTCTGAAATTACTAGACTACTTGATTAATAGATTACCTGAATGAGTAGGTTACTTGAATTACTAGACTACTTGAATTACTAGACTACTTGAATTACTAGACTACTTGATTAATAGATTACCTGAATGAGTAGGTTACTTGAAATTAATAGACTACCTAAAATCAATATATTGATACTTAAATGCCAGACTATCCTGCCCTGCACATTTTTTAGGGTAGACAGATCTGCAAGAGATGATTACTATGGATATAGAAGGCTATGTAAAACGGGCTCTCAGGAAGGACCCTTCAAACGAAGCAGGACTTGAGGCAAAGCTGGCTTCAAGAATTCTTGAAATTAAGCATATAAGCCCTGAAAGGGCTCAGGAGATCGCGACTGCGGTCGTTTATGAGGCAAAAGCAACACTTAATGCGGAAGGAGATGTGCTAAGCTCTACTCTCTCAGGCGTTTCAATGGGAGAATTCGGAGTAGGATCCAGGGGTATAGGAGATTTCTACGTCCATTCCAAGCTTGGAGAAGTTATAGGTAAGACAGGGGCAGTTGTGGACAGTTCCCAGCTTGACGACTCAGGGGTTGTCAAATTTGGTGATGACTACCTTGTTGTTACAATTGACGGTATTCATTCTCGCCTGAGTGACTTTCCTTTTCTCTCGGGCTTTCATGTAGCTCGGGCAGCTCTGCGTGACGTATATTCTATGGGAGCTCGTCCCCTAGCAATGCTTTCCGACATTCACGTAGCAGACGATGGAGATGTAGCAAAGATCTTTGACCATATTGCAGGAATAACTACAGTCTCGGAACTGACCGGAATTCCTCTTATTACGGGAAGCACGCTTCGAATTGGTGGGGATATGGTGATAGGTGACCGCATGACAGGTGGCGTTGGAGCTGTAGGTATAACCTCTTCTCTTACCTCACGGAACCGGACAGAAGTGGGAGACCTTATCCTTATGACCGAAGGAGCAGGAGGAGGCACGGTTTCTACAACTGCGCTTTACTATGGGATGCATGACGTTGTAGAAGAAACTATTAATATCCGTTTCCTGGATGCCTGCGAAGCTCTCCTCCAGTCCGGGCTGCATAAAAAGGTCCATTCTATGACTGATGTCACCAATGGCGGAATCCGGGGCGATGCCAAGGAAATCTCAAAAACTGCAGGTGTAAAACTGGTCTTTGAAGAGGAAAAGATAAGGGCTCTTGTGAATCCAAAAGTGCTTTCAATGCTTGAGCGCCTAGAGATCGATTACCTTGGAGTTTCTCTCGATGCCCTGCTTGTAATCGTTCCTCCTGCGAATGTTGATGAGATCCTTGACACTGTCAGGGCTGCAGGTATTGAAATTGATGTTATTGGGCAGATTGAGGAAGGAAGCGGGGCTGAAATTTTTCTGAATGGTGAGCGAAGAGACTTTGTACCAAGGTTTAGAGAATCTGCTTACACACCCGTTAAGAAAGTTCACGGGGAAGAGGATCCCAGAGACTTTGAAGAAATGAGAGCAGCAATTGATAGGGCTGCGCTTGAAGCTATTGAAAAGAAACAAAAAGTTCTCCAAAAAATAAGAAGCAAATAAAGCCTTTTTAAAAGGCTTTTGCTTTACTTGATTTAAGCAATTTTCCTAAAATCTTTCAAAAACATGTTTTAGTGAAAAAAGGGAAGTAATTAAATTTTTCTTTTTACTAAGAGCACTTCCCTTACTTTTCCAGTGATTTCAACCTCTGTTTCAGGTTCGATTTCCTCTTCTGAGCGAGCTTTCCAGTACTCTCCTCTATAGCGGACAAAGCCTGTTTTTTCAGGTCCCAGAGGATCTATGGTCTGAGCAAACTCCCCTATGAATTCTCCAATAACCGGTTTTTTCTTTCTTATTTCGGTTACTTTGTAAATTGCAAAAACCAGGAAAAGCCCGAAAACAATGGTAGGAGCAACAACTGTCAGGATCAGAAGCCTGCGGAACTCGGGGGTGTAAATGTTTTCGTATCCCATGGGTATGAGGAGTATACTTCCTATTATGAGGCTGATAAGGCCTGCAAGCCCGAAAATCCCAAATCCAGGTACCTTTATTTCGACAATCAGAAGTCCTATCCCTAAAAGAATGAGGAAGACTGCCCCTACATTGATATCAAAACCTGTGCCTATTAAGCCAAGTACAATTGAGATAACTCCGAATACTTCTGCTCCAACTCCTGGGCTTGAGATTCCAAAGATTAGCCCATAAAGTCCGATGGTCAAAAGAAGGGAAGAGATAATCGGGTTTGAAATAAGCCTTAGAAGGGATAGAGAAAGGGGAGGCTCGTAACTTTCTATATTTGCATTTTCGGTTTTCAGGATTTTCCCTTTTACCTGCTGCCCGTCAATCTGTGTAAGCAAATTTGGGATAGTAGGAGCTATGTATTCTATTACTCCTGTTTCCAGGGCTTCCTGCGCGTCAAGATTTTTGTTTTTTGTTATAACCTCTTCTGCAAAGGTCTCGTTTCTCCCATGTTTGCTGGCTGTTGAAACCGAAAACTTGACAAGTGCGTTTATTATTTTTTCGTCTTCTATGGGTTTTGTCCCTTCTGCCGTCATCTGAACAGGCTGGGCTGATCCAATCACCGTAAAAGGAGCCATTGCAGCAATATCCGTTCCAATAAGGATGAGAGTGCCGGCTGACCAAGCTTTCCCGCTCTCAGGCACGTATCCTATAACAGGCACGCTTGTGTTCTCGATTGTCCTGATGATTACCTGGGTTTCATCCAGCCCTCCACCAGGGGTATCCAGGCTTATTACAAGAGCCTCAAAATTTTCGTTTTCAGCTTTTTCTATCGCATTCGCTATAATATCGTCTGAGGCTGGGGTGATAGCCTCGGATATTTTAAGCACGAGTACTTTCTCTTGAGGTCCTGCATCCACCGGGGTTATGAGGCCGGCTGTGAGAATGAAGCACAGGAAAAAAATAAAAAGGAAATGGGAAACTTTTTTTACTGGCATATTTATCAGTTCTTTCTTGTTTATCCCTTTCCTTTAGTTCTTTTTGTCATTATTATCTCTTTTATTAACTCTTTTTTTGTCTTTACTGCCTTTCGTTTTTATTTTTTCTCTTTTATCTTTACTGCTTCTTCCTTTCGGCAACAGCCTGAGATAAAGCTGCTATATTCCCGGTCTCAAGAGACTGGGATTGTGTAACTACTATGAGGTTCTTTTCTCTGGCAATATCAGCTAAAGTTTGGAGCTCCCTCAACTTGATTGCTGCAGGGATTCCTTCATAAAGGGAAGCGGCATCTTTCATTTTCTGGGCTGCCTGGAACTCTCCATCTGCGAGGATTATCCTGGAACGTTTTTCCCTTTCGGCTTCAGCCTGTTTGGCAATTGCTCTCTTCATTGTTTCAGGCAGGGCAACATCCATAATTGTAACTCCTGTAACCTTGATCCCCCAAGGCTCGGTATACGCATCCAGAAGCTCCTGAATTTGCTTGTTGATATGTTCTCTCTCCGAAAGCAACCCATCGAGTTCCATGTGACCCACGACGTCTCTCAGGATAGTCTGTGAAAGGGTAACAGTTGCAAAATTATAGTTTTCTACCTGAGTTATGGCAGCCCCAGGTTCAACGACTTTGTAATAAACAACGGCATCTACTTCAACTGTGACATTATCTCTGGTGATTACAGCCTGCTTGGGCACATTCATTGTAGTAATTCTCAGATCTATTTTCATAGCTCTATCAACAATCGGGATTATCAGAAATATCCCTGGCCCTTTTACGCCGCTGAGGCGACCTAATCTAAAAATTACTACTCTCTCATACTCGTTAACCATTTTTATAGATTGTGAGAGTATTAATAATATAACTAATAATACAGGAAGGTAAATTTGACTAGCGAAGGTGTTCATAATTTTATGACCTCTTATTCAATTAATGTTTTAATTAGATTTATTAATTATTAAATATTCTTTATTCGGAGAATCAATTCTAAAAATATTTATAAAGTAAACATTCAAAATCTAAGAACTTTCTACTATATACTCTCAAAATATCTGAAAAATCACACTCTTAATTATTAAAGGTGTACTCTTACTAATTAAAGGTATACTCTTACTTGTTATTACTTTCTGCTGTAAATCCTTTATCAACTTAAGTTTTTCAGATTTTTGAGCTATATTTGAGGAAGAAATAAATGTCAGGTATGCAGATGTCTGATGCATAAGTTATGAAGTTGCTGCTCAAATGACTTATTCTAATAAATAATTATGTCTGAAAATACTTATATCTGAAGTGTAGAAAATACAAAACAGGGAAAATGAGTTGACAACGAGAGGAAGAATCACAATGATATGACTTTTTGTCTCACTGGAGCTGCATAGTTAAGTCAATGTATTTTTCAAGCTGATAATATGAGCGAAAAATACTATCAGGTTCAGGAATTTATTTTGAGCCACAAGAAGTAGAGCAAGAAAACGCAGGTTCGGAAGAACCATTGGTGTTGATATTAATGAGTAAGGAATGTCCAGACTGCCACGGGCGTGGCTATGAAGTTGTCTCAACTGATACTTGCCCTCAGTGTAAGGGAAAAGGCAAGTCAAAATCAATTGATTTCATGAAAATTTCAGAAAAAAATCTTGACAGTTTTTTAAAAAACGGAGCTGTATGTGGGAAATGTAAAGGTACTGGAAGTATTGAAGTAACCACTCCTTGTGAAACCTGCGGAGGGTTTGGGAAAATATACACATGCAAAGTTTGCGGAAAACGCATTGAGGATCCTAGGGACCTTGAGGAAGAATTATGTGATTCCTGTGCCCGTTCTCAGTACGTTTATGCCCTTGATGAATCCTGCGACCTTAAGGATATAGAGGCAGGAAAACTTTACCATGGGATAGCAAGCAGTAAAGCCTCTTTTGGGGTCTTTGTGGATCTTAACCCTCATGTAAGAGGGCTTATGCACTCTAGCAATGTCGGGGTCCCACCTGAAGTTGGGGATGCCGTGATCGTGCTGGTAAAAAGCATCAAAGCCGGAGGGAAGCTTGACCTTATTCCGAAAACTCCTAAAAAGTATGAGACTATTGAGCTTGAAAAAGAGCTTCCACTCAGAAACTCAGCTGAAATTGATTCCAGTATGAAGGGCAGGCTCATCAGGATCGAAGGTGAGGTTATCCAGGTAAAGCAGACAAGTGGACCTACTATTTTTACCATTAGCGACGAAGGAGGCTTTGTCCCTTGTGCAGCTTTTGAGAGTGCAGGGAAAAGGTCCTATCCGCACATTGATGTAGGAATGATTGTTTCCATCACTGGAGAGGTAACTCTGCGGGATGATCAGGTTCAGATCGAAGTCATGAGCATGAAATTGCTTACCGGAGAGAGAGAAGCAGTTGTCAGGGGCAGAGTTGAAAGGGTAATTGACGAAAAGGCAGCTCCTGCTGATATTCCTTTTCTTGTCAAAAGCGAGATTATGGAGAAACTTAAACCGAGGATGCTCCATGTCGCTAAGGAAATTAAAAAAGCTATTCTCCATTCAACCCCGATTATTCTCAGGCATCATGCCGATGCTGACGGAATTACCTCAGCAATTGCAATTGAGAGAGCAATTTTGCCCCTTATTACGGAAATTGGGGGAGCGGATGCAGAATATTATTTCTACAAACGTGCTCCTTCCAAAGCTCCTTTTTATGAGCTTGCCGATGTGACCCGAGATATTTCTTTTGCGCTTGAAGACCTTTCCAGGCACGGACAAAAGATGCCGCTTATTATCCTTGTAGATAACGGGTCAACCGAAGAAGATGTCCCTTCTATGCGGCAGGCAAGAGTCTATGGAATCAATATGCTTGTTATTGATCATCACCACCCTGATGAAATTGTCGACCAGTATCTCATCGGGCATGTAAATCCTGCGCATGCTGGAGGAGACTTCGGGATTACTGCCGGAATGCTCTGTACTGAAATTGCTCGTATGATCAATCCCGATATTAGTGACACAATAAAGCACCTTCCTGCGGTTTCGGCAGTAGGAGACCGTTCTGAAGCTCCGGAAGCTGAAAGGTACATTTCTCTTGTGTCAGACCATTATAACCTGGAAGAGTTGAAAGAAATGGCTTTAGCCCTGGACTACGAGCAGTTCTGGTTGAAGTTCAGTAGCGGCAAAGGGCTTATTGACGATATTCTGGATCTTGGGGACCATGAAATCCATAAAAACCTGGTTTCCCTGCTCTGTGAACAGGCAAATGACATGATAAAGGAGCAGCTTGAAACCTGCCTCTTTAATGTTAAGTCACATAAGCTGGCAAATGGAGCTATAGTGAATGTGATAGACGTTGAAAACTATGCACAGAAATTCACTTTCCCACCACCGGGAAAGACTTCTGGAGAGGTTCACGATGTGCTCACTAAAAAGAATCCAGATAAACCCGTGGTCACAATTGGATACGGCCCTGATTTTGCGGTTATCCGTTCCAAGGGCGTGCTTATGAACATCCCGAAGATCGTCAAAGAGATCAGGGAAGAAGTCAAAGGCGCAGGCGTCAGCGGAGGAGGGCATCTGGTTGTGGGCAGCATTAAGTTTGTAGAAGGAATGAGGTCCGAAGTGTTATCAAGGCTTGCCGAGAAAATAGGGGCCGCAGAGGTCGAGTACTAAGGGCTTTTACAAGCCTTTTCCTCCCTTTGCTTCTACTAAAAGGATGAAAGGAAATTTGTATTCTTGAAAATCGCTATTTTTAATAGGTCTTATTCTCAAAAGTCTGTCCTTAAGAATTTTTTCTCAAAATAGCTGAAGAAAGAAACTTTTAAAAATAATGCAATTTTAGGAAACCTTTCCTTAGAAAGGCTTCCATGCAAAAAGGGTTAACTAACAATAATCCTATTATTAACAATTATTTTTACTAACATTATCTTTACTCTGCCTTTAATCCACGCGCACAATCCTCACAAGAGACTGGATTGGGACATTAGCGATCATATCTGCGCCTTTTTTGTCTACAAGGACCACAACTGCTCTTGGTTTTGCGCCCATTTCCCGGAGCTGCTCAATAACTTCCATCATTGTAGAGCCTGTAGTGATGACGTCGTCTACTATCACGCAGTTTTTGCCGGCAACATTTCCAAAATTCCTGCTTATTGTCCCTTTCTGACCTGGCTGGACTACATCCTGTCCTTTGCGGGAATGATAGAGGGCAAAGTCAGTTCCCAGTTCATTTGCCATCAGGCTTGCCAGGGGAACACCGCTGGCGGCGACACCGACAACTACATCGACTTCAGAGTTTGTTTTTTCCAGAGTCTCAAGCACCATGTCGCAAAGCGCAAGCGAGATGTAATGGAGTCGTGTAGCACTTTTTCCTATGCAGCTCCAATTTACGGAAAAATCCTTTGGAGCGGGAGCTGATACTTCTTTTTTTGAACGGGTCAAAAGCCAGGTAACCGTTTCCCTTGAAACGTTGAGTTCATCGGCAATCTGACCGGTTACAAGCCCGCTATTCTGCAGTTCCACAGCTTTCTGGATTAAATCTTCTATATTCTTCATGCCTCCATTCCCACCTAAAATTTTATCTGGCTGTATTCGGCAAGTTTTAAACCTTATTTATATAACCCGGAATACCGCCTGGAAAACTATATTCAAATGTTTATTCTCTTGATTTAAGACATTATTACATTATCAAGCATTATATCTTTTTCTTTAGCTTAAGCATGACTCTTTTCTTTTCTGCTTTTTTTCCTTTTCTTCTTAAGGGGGGAACCACAGATAGGGCAGACATCCCCTTTGTCAAAAGTTTTTCTGCAACCTATACACTGCTTTTGCCAGATAATTATATCCTTAATTTTTTTCTGGACAACAGGCTTAACCTGGATCTTAAGCTGGACTGCAACATTCTGGACTGCGTAATCGTCAGTTAGCAATATGCCCCTATCTCTGTACTCAAGAGCTTTTGCAAGGATTTCCAGATCTGTTTTTGAGAGTTCTTCGGAGTCCCGGGTATGTTCAGCCATTTTCCGAACCTCTTTTACCATTTCGGGATCTGGCCATTCCACACGCAGTCCTTCTACTTTTGCTAGGTCAAAACGAAGTAAAGAGTCTCGGCTTTTCAATTCCTCTGCAACCGAAGGGACGGTAATCATCAGGGAACTGTCCAGGTCACAGTTTCCCATTATAAAAACCGCTGAATCTGCAATGTAACAGGTCATTTTTCTTCTCTTTTCTTTTTAGCATATACTTAGTATATAATTTGTTGGCTCACAACCCTTTTGAAAAAAGGCTTGACCGAAAACCCTGGAAGCGGCGTGATCAACCGGCGCAACGGTTGCGGTGCAACGGTTGCGACACAACAGTTGTGCTTAAGAGGGCTAATTTAGGGGCAAGAGAAATTGTTTTTTATTTGCTGAAGAAGGTTAGTTTGTTTATTAGCTGCTTTGACTTTCGTTCGGTCAAGGAATAATTTTATAAGGTTAAATCTCTTCCACGTGTCAGGTTTTCTGTATTTTCCATGGTTTTAAGGATTATGAACTTGCTTTTTCTATGCTCTCAGGGGGGAGTTAACAAAAAAAGAGCCAAAAACGAGTTAAATAATCATAAGAATAAGTGAAATTAGTCTATTAATGGAGATCAACTTTTATAATATCTCTCTTATATATGCTGGCTAGATTTTTCAGAATTCAATCCTGGGCATCAAGTGCCTTAATCTGCATTTGACAAGTTCTATGTCCTTTCATTATGTTTCTGTTTTAGAAAAATCTTGAAAGGGCTTGAGTATGAAGAATTTTTATCTCAGTCGAATGCCCCTTCAGTTTACAGCGGGGTGCTGCAAGAAATTTGATTTGAGGGAAATACACATTTTTGCGGATATTACTTTGGACAAATTTCCTTGAGGCCAGCAGCTACATCAGCCAGAAGTTCGATGGGAATCCCCATAATCATTTCTTCGTCTGCGATCTTGGTATATGTTCTGCTGCCGCTACAGCCGACTGTAACTCCGACTTTTCCTTCCTTATATGCCTGTACAACCCCATCTGAGCACAAGCTCTGTTTTCCTGCAAAACTCGCTTCGACCCTACCGCCTGTTTTATACATCATAGCCTGTGTAAGTAACATAACCTGTTTGGGAGTACAGATAACCACAACAACATCCGGAGTAAATGAGGCTTTTTCCAGGGGGGAATACAGGATAGCTTCTGTTGTATTTGGGGGAAGCTTGGGAACCCTTTCAAGGGTACGCCTTGCAGCGCCCTGGGTGCTGAACTGTTTCAGTTTATTATAATAAAATTCTCCACTTGCGACTTTTGGAGGCATTTCACCAAGGCCCATTGCACCGGCCCCCCCTTTGCACATCTGATCTTCGCCCAGTGTATAGAACTCCTCGCCTGTCCTTCTCACCCTATCAACAAGCTGGCAGTGTCTCATAGTCTCATCTACTTTCTGTATTCCCTCTGGGATTTCCCCTCCTTTTGGGATCAGTTTTATTGCAATGGGAGATGTCTTGAGTTTTAGGCAGTCTATAAGTTCCTGTCCATACTTATTTATTTCTTTTACATCCATGTTCTCAACTCGGGTTTTGAAACTTTTGTTAATCTGAGATAGTAATTAATATGGCTTTAATATCTCTTAAGTGTTCTAGGAGCTTTCTTAATTATTGGCAAAGTTATTACTATTTGGTTTTTTAACTTTGAGCAAATTAAACATAACTGAATTCAATATAAGCATTCCCGAGTTTATGTGTATACGGAAATTTTCCACAGTACTTCTATTACTTGTGATTTTCTTCCTTATTAGCTTGTGATTTTCTTCCTTATTATGTACTTTCCAAAGGAAATCGTGGGAATTGGTGGAGAGTTCATTCCAACTTATCAAAAATAATCTCCATTTTTCCCATTTCTCGAGCAAGATTTTTCGAAATCATGCCGTTTTCGAGCCAACAAGCGTTCATTATTGCTGCCGGGACAAGGCAGGTAGGGGTAAGGGGGGCTTCAGCCATTTTCTTACCAAGTAAGGTTTCGGGACCACCCATAAGGTCTTTCATTTCCATATCAAAATGTGTGCCCCATTTCCTGAGTTTTTCGCATGTGGTCTTAATATGTACATGAGTGTCCTTCCCTTCTTTTGTGGCAATTATCTTTGTTGTATGCCCACATACCGTGTTCAATGATATCTCTGTAGCCATTTTTTTCTCTCCTGAAATGCCGTACCCTTTTTTGGATATCAAAACTTTAAGTTAAAATTTAATCTTTTAGCTTTTACCTGCAAAGAGAATAAATCTTTTTATATAATTTTAAGTATATGCTTTTTTCCGTAACCTGCTTTCGTGGGTTTAATCTTGATTTATTTTTTCACTACTTTACGATTCTTTAAAGTTGATTTCTTTTCATAGGCTCAGACAGGACGTAAAATTGAGTTTTTTTGACAGCCTAATCGCAAAGTTCTTATACGATTCTATTTGTATTGATTAGTCCATAGCAAATATGCTAGTTAAGTACTCCTGTTAATATAATTAATATATAATCAGAGCAATTAAGCTACGGATAGGTATGCTTTTGCCTTGACACGATCATCAATTCAAGATCATCAGGATTACAGTCTAAGTTACAGTATAATTTAAATTCGGTAAGTAGAGAATTTACGAAAACAAAGAAATAATCATAAGGATAAACATTGATTATAATTTCAATACACGATGAGGTTTTAATATGAGATGGCAAGGTAGCTCCAGAAGAAAAATGACCGGTGGGAAAATTGTTGCTGCCCGTGGAAAGCGCAAGTTTGAAATGGGCCGCGAATTTGCGGAAACCCGTATAAGTGAAATAAAGAGGAAAAATGTTCACACAATGGGAGGCAACAGGAAGGTAAGACTTCTTCAGTGCAACGTTGCAAACGTGACAAATCCCAAAGACGGAAAAACCGCTTCTGCCCAGATTGAGAGAGTCCTCGACAACATCGCAAACAAGCACTACGTCAGGCGTAACATTCTGACAAAAGGCTCTGTTATAAGAACTACACTTGGAACTGCCAGAGTAACAAGCAGACCAGGGCAGGACGGAGTTGTAAACGCTGTATTAATCGAATAACTTAAGTAGAGTTTACCCCGAAAACGGGGATTTCTTTGTCAAATTCCTTTATTTATTTTTGTGCCGGTGATCATTATGGATGAAAAGGTTCGACATATACTGGAAATTCTTGAAAACGACGCTCGAGCAACTCCAGAAGAGATCGCATCCCTTATCGATATGTCTGCACAGGAAGTTTCCCAGGAAATTGCAAAGCTTGAAGAGACGGGAATTATCCGGCACTACAAGACCATAGTTGATTGGGACCTGGTCGGGGAGAATTATGTATACGCCGTGATTGAGCTAAAGGTTACTCTTGAACGCAATCAGGGCTATCAGGCAATTGCAGAAAGGATCTATAAGTTCCCGGAAGTAAGATCAGTCAGGCTCCTATCCGGGAATTATGACATATCCCTTACGGTCCGGGGAAAATCGATGAAGGACGTGGCATTTTTCGTAGCAGAGAAAATTGCAACCCTTGATCAGGTGCAGAGTACGTCAACCCATTTCGTACTGAAAACCTATAAAGAAGATGGGGTTATCCTTCACGAACCTGAAACGATTAAAAAGCTGCCAGTCTCGTTTTAATACGAGCTGGTTCAGAGCTTGATCTCCTATTTAATTTTACATATTATATTAATTATATATTTTTACAGGGTGTTTTGCTTGAGACCTCCGTGCGATCCTTCCAAGTTTGTTGCCGATGCTGTGAAAAACATTCCCCCTTCAGGAATACGCCGCTTTTTTGATCTGGTTTCCGGACTTGAGGATATAATCTCTCTTGGGGTAGGAGAACCCGATTTCATCACTCCGTGGCATATCCGTGAAATGTGCATTCATTCTCTGGAAAAAGGGCAGACTTCATATACTTCAAATTACGGACTTCCTGAGCTCAGAGATGAGCTTACCAAGACTTATTACAGGCGTTACGGTCTGAACTATGACCCATCCTCTGAAGTACTCATAACAACAGGCGTGAGTGAAGCTCTGGATATAGCAGTAAGGACAGTGGTCAATCCTGGTGATGAGGTTATTATCGTCCAGCCTTCATATGTGGCGTATGTGCCGTCTGTCGTGCTTGCAGGAGGTAAGCCTGTTATCGTTTCCACTCATAGGGATGATGAGTTTAGCCTGACTGCCGAAGCCCTCAAACCTGCGATCACTAACAAAACCAAGGCAATAATTCTCAACTTCCCTAACAATCCTACAGGAGCGATTATGACACAGGAAGAGCTGGAGGACATTGCCGACCTTGTTGTGGAAAATGATTTGTTTGTCATCTCGGACGAAGTCTATGAGTGCCTTACCTATGGAAGCAAACATGTCCCGTTCTCTTCCCTTGATGGTATGAAAGAGCGGACTATTATGCTCAATGGTTTCTCCAAGGCTTATGCAATGACAGGGCTCAGGCTTGGCTTTGCAATGGGCTCCCCTGAGATTATACACTCAATGATGATGATTCACCAGTATTCCATGCTCTGTGCCCCCATAACCGCTCAAATTGGTGCAATCGAAGCCCTCCGAAATGGTAAAGATGAAATGGAAAGGATGGTAAGGGAATACGATCGGCGCAGGCATTTTATTGTCAACGGCTTTAATAAAATAGGACTTGAGTGTTGCAACCCAAAAGGAGCATTTTACGCCTTCCCTTATATCGGGAACACTGGGCTTTCTTCCTCTGAGTTTGCAGAGCGACTTCTGAATGAAAAGAAAGTCGTTACAATTCCTGGAGATGTTTTTGGAGAGGCAGGCGAAGGTTTCCTGCGCTGTGCCTATGCAGCATCAATAGATGATATTAGAAAAGCATTAGATAGAATGGGAGACTTTGTGGACGGATTAAAGCAGTAAATTTAGCCAAGTCTTAAGGTCTCTTTTTAAATTTTGAGGCATTTTTTAATAAACTAGTTTACTGATTAATTCTTCTTTTTTCTCAAACTCATGGTTACTGTGGCTGCTGAAGTTAGTTAATTATATATACATTTTTTGGGTTCAATTAGCTTTGACGTTTATGAAACAAATTATTCCTGAGGATGAGCGTTCTAAAGAACCTCTTGATACTGATAGGGTAATTTATCACCCGGACATGATAAGGGCTAATGAATGGGTCCTTAACGAGTATGAAGCCCCTTATAGGGAACTCTGTATTTTTGTTCCCTGTGCCAAAAGGAAACCCTATCATGAAAGTCCTTCTCATAAAAAGTTTGACAGGGTAATTTTTGGAATTGCAAAACCCGAGGATGTACATATAGTAACCTTTGGGACCTGTGGGATTACGCCAAGGGAGCTTGATACCCAGTATCCTTTCATGCATTACAGTTTCATGATGGGCAAGTGTAATGTAGCAAAGATCAAACGAGATTTCATAAAAATGGAAAGTGAAAGGCTTGCTGCTTATCTTGAAAAGACCAGGAATAATTACAAACACAGGATAGCTTACTGTATCGGAGATTTCCGAACTGCGATGGAAAAAGCCGTAGAAATGGTCGATATAAAAGTGGACATAGTTCCTAGGGAATCTACAATCCAGACTATGCTCCAACCCGATAAACCTTTCATCTACAATAGCCTTTCTTCTAGAGAGTACCTTCAGGACCTTTCCGATGCAATTACTGACGCTCTTAAACTTCCGAGGAGAAAAGTCGGCCTTCGGGAAGACCTCTCGGTTGACGACACGGACTGGTATGTCCTTTAACGTTATTTTAAAAAGGGTCGTTATTAAATAGGGTCGTTAGACATATCTGATACAAACATCCGAATCCGGACTCTTACGAAGGTTCCTGCAATAATTTTATACATTTTATCAAATGGGTTCTGCACCCATATAACAGTCCCAGGCAAGTCCCAGATACCCCAGAACGCAGCACAAAAAAGAGCCCACTATATTCTTTACTGATTTTTCGTTTGCCTTCCTGCGTTTTCAAAGCTTTCAGATCGATACTCACTCCTTCTTTCGTTAGAGTTGTTGGGCAGGTGTGCCGGAAGGACCTGGTCACTATAACGTGTCAGGAATTTCCGGGACTGCCTGCCTTTTTAATTATCAGACTTTTAGGGCTGCTTTTACCTTGGCAACGGCATCGTTGGCGCTTTCACCGTAAATGTCTGCGCCGATCTTGTCTGCCCAGTCCTGGGTGACAGGAGCGCCACCGACCATTGTTTTTACCTGATCGCGGAGACCTGCCTCTTTGAGTTGTTCCTCGATCTGGATCTGGTTGACCATTGTGGTAGTCATAAGGGCAGAGGATGCAACAACCTGAGGTTTGAATTCCTTCACCTTTTCGACGAAGGTCTTGATTGGGACGTCTCTTCCAAGGTCTACAACTTTGAAACCTGCAATGTTGAGCATGGAAGCTACAATGTCCTTTCCGATGGAGTGGATGTCGCCTTCTATAGTTCCAATAATGACGGTTCCGAGATTCTTGGTCTGAGCTTGGCGTTTTTCCATCTCCGGGGTGATGACTTTTATACCTGCATTCATTGCCTCAGCGGCTGCAAGTACATGGGGCAGGAAAAGTTCACCCTGTCCAAACTTTTCACCTACTTCTTCCATGCCTGCAGTATAGCCTTTCTCAATAAGCTCTACAGGGTCAACTCCTGCAGCAAGGGCTTCAGTTGCGACTTCTGCTGCAAGTTCTTCGTCAAACTCGGTAATTGCTTCTTTTGCTTTTGCTATAATCTCTTCTTTGCTTGCCATTTTACTCCCCCTTAACTTAACCCTCTTTGAAAGCTTTGTCAGCTTTACTCACAATCGCCTGCATGTCCTTGAGGATGTCTGAATCGATTGGCGGCACCTCATGGTGTTTCAGGACGTCCTGGACCTTTTCATTTGCCACAGCTGCAAGGTCCTTTGAGCCGGCTGCTGCCCAGTCTCCAAACATACGCCTGTCAATAAGCATGGGGCTGGAGGGATAGTCTATAAGTTGCCTGGTCTGTTTGAGGGCGAGGAAGTTGTTTCCAATGCCTACTTTCTGGATGGATTCGACAGAAAGGGTTTCTTCTGAGACTGGAATTCCCTGCATGGCTTTCTTTGTCATCTGAATGATGTCATTGTCGATTACTAGCTGTTCCATGGAAAAGGTCATACCAAGCTCAAGCATCCCTGCTCCATAGATCGTGTTTGCTCCGGAAAGCGCCGGAAGGAGACAGGTCATTGTTTTTTCGTGGCCTGCCTGGTTGTCCGGGATCTTTGCATCAGACTAGGTGCCTGCCACATAGGAAGGTAGGCCATAGAACTGGGCAAGTTTTGCGACTGCAGCGCTTATCAAGCCGAGCTCAGGAGATCCAACAGGAGCAGTGCCTTTCTTCAGGTCAAAGGTTGTTGTGGAACTTCCGTACCATACCTTAGTTCCAGGAACAGTTAACTGGGCAAGCACAATTCCAGAAAGAACTTCGGCGTTGTGGGTAACAAGGGTTCCTGCAAGGTAAACTGGAGAAGAACCACCTGACATTGCCATACTCAGGACGTTTACAGGGATTCCGAGGCGGGCACCCTTGATGATGACCTGGCAAGCATTGACACTGAGCTCGAGAGGACTGGTTGGGCAGAGCAGCATGGAGAAGATTGGTTTCTTCCTGGCTTCCTCTTCGTCGCCGCCGTAGTAGGCTTTTGCGATGTCCCAGTAGTATTCGACGTTCTCGCCGACCGGGTCAATGTGGTGGAAGTGCTTTGCGGTGTTGGTCAGAGGAGTGAATGTCTCGTGGACGTCCTGGGCACCGGTGCCTGCAACATCTCTTGCGGAGACAGGGAGAGCAAAATAGTCGATATTTTCTGCCCAGTCACAGAGTTTTGCGATGTCTGCAATGTCCTGTTCGACAGAGTCAACAGTTACATATTTGCCGTCCTGATACTTGCAGACCTTTACACCAGTACCGAAACAGGTCCAGTGTACTTTGCCACCAGATTCCTGAACGGTATTGTGCTTCTTGTCACGGCCCCAGAGGACAAATCTGGAGGGGGCGAGCTGAAGGGCTCTTCTTACAAGATATTCAGGGATCTTTACAATATTGGTCTTTTCATCAACTTCACAACCATTTTCCTTAAAGATCTGCCTTGCTTCAGGGTCAGAGACCTGAATACCAGGATTCATCAGAACTTCCATGGTTGCGTAGTGAATTGCTTTAAGTTCATCTAATGTAAAAAGGCCAAGTTCCACGCCCTGGAGGGAATTGAATCCTGCAACTGCATTATTTTTTGCCATCTTCTCTCTCCTTATTCTCGATTTGTTCAATTTGCTTTCATTCGCTTCTCAACGCATCGGGGAGAATCTGCATTTTTCTGAAGGTCGGATTCGACGGCGCATGAATAGGATTAAATTTACTGGGATAGATTGAAAACTTTTTCAAAATCTCTTTTCTTTTTTTCTTTCTTCTGGAATCACGATGAAAAATCCGCACTGCTTTCCGGTAAAATCCAACCCTTTTCCGGATTTAAGCCCCCTTTGCTAATTTTCCGGATTTCTTCTAATACTAGGACTTACGCAGTTGAGCAAATAACCAGCAGCATGAGCGCCAAACTATCCAAAGTATGATTTTTTTGAGAAATTCTTATTTACTTGGTTTTATATCTCAAGTGCGCAACTCTTATAATACTATATATATCTTATATAGTATATATAATTTCTTGATGACTTCATTGTAGCTCCAGAAATTAGTGCACCGATTCATACATCCCCAATAAACCACGGATAAACACAGACGAATGCCTGTGAACATACATCACAAATAAAAACATAGATGGTTTTTCAATTTGTCATTATCCGTGTGAATCCATGTCAATCTGTGGTTTTTTATAGGTTATCCATAGACCAATGTTGATTTCAAAGTACTGTCAGGCAGCACTTTTCGTTTTTTCTGGGAATAGAGCCAGAGAGGTATATAAAGTGCAAGCACTACGAAGCCGACTATTGTTGAAGTCCATCCTACTTCAAGACTGTTCAGGTATATTATTCCAATAAGACATAGAGGCAGGTTAAAGAGTCCAAAGAAAAGGGCTACGTATTTCCAGCCTCCAGGGGCTTTGAACGGTCTTTCGAGATCTGAGAACTTTGGGTCAGTTTTTGCTTTGACATAAGCGAACAGACTTATCCCATTAGCGCAGACGTAACCTATTGCTGATGCAGCCAGTATTCGTTGTTCATTTTTCAAGCACACTCCTATAATTAAATATTAATGCAGAAGAATCTAAATTTGCGATTCGCACGGCTCTTGCGGTACAAATCGACTTATAAAAATTCATAAACGGAAAAGCGGGAAAATCCAGAAAAAAACAATCTTTTCTCAGGAATATTTCTTGATAATATCCTGAGAAAGGCGTACAGGAGGTTATACTCGCTTTTCCGTATTTTTTGCAATCATTTCAGTGTTTTATTCAGTGTTTTTTCACGCTATCTGTTTTCTGAAGAGATTGCAGGAATTAATCTTTATATCGAGCAACTTTTCGATGTTCATTTTTGCAGCAATTCCTTTTGCAGCTCCAGGGACTGAGGTTATGACACCGATATCGAGCTCTTCACGAAGTTCACGCATAACGTATTCGTCTGAGAGATCCATGGTGTCAACTCCGAGTTTCTTTGCAACGTATTCCTTGGCTTCGCCTATGCGCATGTTCTTTGAGAACTGCATTCTTGCAACAAGGTCGCCTGCAGCTCTGATGCCTGTCATACCTGAAGCCATTATGTGGGAGATCGGCATACCCAGTGGGTCGCCGACCCCGATCTATATGCCGTCTACGCCTGCAATCTCGACCATTGCTTTGCTTGCCCTTGTAACGGCATCAATTGGAGGAGTCTCAAGCATTGGGATTCCACCCACACCCATACCCATGTCAACATGACAGGGAATTGGAGAAGCTTTGACAGCTGCCTTCATGAAGGTAACTGCCCTGGCAAGGTTCCAGGCTGAGGTCTTGCTGGTGTTGGTGTTGCACACTGGCCCGAAAACGTTTGCTCCTGCCTTTGCAACCAGAGGTGCCTGCTGGTGTGGCCAGAGTCCTGCAAGGGTAACACCGTCATACTGGAGGTTTCCGTGCATACCGAGCACCATTTCTCCTGCCATACCAACTTCAATGTACATATCAGGGAACTCTTTTCGAAGCGCTTCGATAGCATGGAGGGTGCCATACATGTCAGCATCCCCTGCTGCGGCCGTTGTGTCGAAGTTGACACCATCTGCACCGGAGCCAAAGAGTTTCTGCATAACCCAGACTGTATCCCTTGTCAGGTGTTCGGCTGCGTGCTCCATTGATTCCCAGGCTTCCTGAATCTTAAAAGCTTTCATGAGGTCACCAGGGTTTTCGAAGGGGCCGTCAGGAGTGTAATACA
>ENA-UOOR01001002-UOOR01001002.1-fermentation-metagenome-genome-assembly--contig:-NODE-1002-length-35578-cov-10.692199_pt1 | contig 35578 bp, 31 predicted proteins | sample MGYA00245780_ERZ724029 | MGnify/ENA primary metagenome ERZ724029 (study PRJEB28704, sample SAMN03018315) | fermentation metagenome | biome: anthropogenic terrestrial biome; feature: soil... | reverse complement strand
GACGAGTTACGAGCTGCGAGATGTATTTTCTAAGTAGTCGCCCACCCCAGCCAGCTGGGGCACGTGAAAGAATGAAAATTGCGACGAGCTACGAGAGCGGTTGAAACGCTGAGAAAGGAGCAGATCATGCGAGCAAAGCTTTTTTGTTTAATATTTTTGTCCATTGCTTTTCTCTTTTTGTTTGGGTTAGAGGGATCTGCAATTGATAAAGTTGCTAGTGCGATCGAAGTAATTGTTCCAGCCCAAGGGTTAACCGAGCTTGATCTGAAAAACCAAATCTGTTTATACCAAGGCCACCTTGGTGCTCCGGTGCGGGTCGTAATATCCTCGCCCCAGATGCGGTTATCTGCAGTGCAGATCGTCTACGATCTGGAAAACCGATCGCTAGTAGCAGAAAAACAAGTTGAATGGCAGGCGGAGAAAGCAGGTTTACAGGCGACCAGTGAAAAAATGACTGTAACTGCGGAGTTGGTTCAGCTTCCGACCGGGGGAGAAATAACCTTTGCACAAGAGGAAATGAGACTTGTCATCAAGGGAGATTTTTGCTATCAAGTACCAGAGACAACTTATCAGGCTACAGGAGGATTTTTTCTCTCTGGTCCGGACTGGACTTTAGAAGGACAAGATCTGGAAGGAAATCTTAACAATAGTTCATTTGTGGCTAGTGGCGCTCTTAGCTTTACTCACCAACAGGTAGAAGGGGAAGGGGAAGTTATATCTTATAATAAAAATGAAGGAACGATGGTTTTATCCGGTTCTCCGGTTTTCCGTTGGGAAAGCGGCTGGCTCCACGGGGAGGCAGAAACAGTAATTATTTATTACCTAGAGACAGGGAAGGTTAAGACTGAAGGACCGACGAAGATTCGGTTTGCTCAGGAGATGGGGGTGAATCCTGATGGCAATTGAAGTTGCAGGCTTGGTTAAAGAATATAACAAACGACGAGTAGTTGATCATGTTAGCCTTCAGGTCGAACCGGGTGAGGTGGTAGGTTTGCTTGGACCTAATGGCGCGGGCAAGACTACTACTTTCTATATGATTGTTGGTCTGGAACGACCTCTTTCTGGATGGATTAAGATCGACGGTTTAGATGTCACTCCTTTACCGATGCATCTGAGAGCTAGGTATGGAGTGGCTTATTTGGCGCAAGAACCATCAGTCTTCAGAAAACTTACTGTTGAAGAGAATATTCTTGCCATCTTGGAGTTGGTGATTAAAAATAAACAGGAGAGAGTGGACCGCTGCCATCAGTTATTAGCGGATTTTAATCTAACTAAGGTTAAAGCGCAGAAAGGTTATATGCTCTCCGGGGGTGAGCGACGTCGAGTCGAAATTGCGAGAGCCCTAGCCCAAAACCCTCGTTATATCTTGTTAGATGAACCTTTTACCGGTGTGGATCCGATTGCCGTCGCGGACCTTCAAGATATTGTTAGAGAGTTAAGGGATATGGGATTAGGGGTTTTAATTACAGATCATAGTGTTAGGGAGACACTAGCGATTACGGATCGGGCCTATATTATGTATTCTGGAAAAATACTGGTCTCTGGAGAAGCTAAAGCGATTGCTGAAGATGAAAAGGCGCGTAAGTTTTATCTGGGTGATCGGTTTAATATGTAGGAAATTGCATAATTACCCCAAGCTTATCTTTGACCACAATATATAGTGTTTAACTTATATTAGGCTATCAATATATTGTGGTTAAACTTTAAATAATTGAATTATGCAATTTATTAATGTAACAGGAGTAAAGAACAATGAGGATTATTACTAAATATTTATTAAGAGAATTATTAGGCCCTTTCTTTTTTGGGGTGTTAGCCTTTAGCGGGATGTTTCTGGGCTTTGCGTTGATTAATATCATCCAATGGGCGGAGACCTACCAGATCCCTTTTTTTACGATCCTTAAACTATGGAGCTATCATGTGCCGGAGAATATGGCCTATGGAGTATATATTGGGATGCTGTTGGCGACGTTAATTGGTTTGGGACGGATGACCGGTCATAGTGAAACCATTGCGATGCAAGCTGGTGGGGTCAGCTTTTTACGAATTGCCACTCCTGTCCTCCTGACCGGACTGGTGGTCAGTATGGGAACTTTTTTTCTTAATGAGGCGATTACTCCGATGGCGAAAAGGGCTTATCGGGAAGAGCGAGTGTATTTAAGTCAGGATCGGCCGAAGGGAGTATTTCGGGAGTATTTTTATACCGACAGAGGTCAAGACGGGATCAAGCGTTTGATTTATGCCGAGGAGTATCACGCCGCTGAGGAGAAGTTCATTAATGTGATGATCCAGGAGGTTGAGAAAGGGATCTTAATTCGGACCATTAAAAGTAAGGAGCTGTTATGGGGAACCGAAGGATGGTATTTTAAAGAAGGAGAGATCTATTCTTACCGTGAAAACTCCGTGGTGCCGGTACGCGTGACCGAGGGTTATAATCCTTCCGGCTTTCAGAAAACTCCCATCGAAGTAAGTAGGTTAGCGCGGAAACCCGAGGAAATGAGTTGGACGGAGTTGAGATGGTATCTTAAAAACACCGAATTAACCTCTAAAAACAGAAGAAGGTATGAGGTTCAATTCCACCTTAAACTGGCTATGCCCTTCGCTAGTTTCTTCTTTGCCTTGTTAGGAACGCCATTAGCTTTGCAATCACAACGGCGCACCTCTTCTGCAGGTTTAGGATTATGTCTGGTTTATGTCATTGTTTACTATCTACTGATGGCGCTGGGTACATTTTTGGGACAATCTGGCGCCACTTCTCCGCTAGTGGGAGCCTGGCTGCAAAATATTGTGTTAGGGGTATATGGCGGGTATTTATTTTTTAAAAAAGCACTCTATCTAAGTTAAGGAGGAGCAAATTGTACGGAATAATTTTGGTGTTGATCATTGCCTTGTTGGGCGGTTTCATTGCTCTCCTTGGTGATCGAGTGGGAATGAAAGTCGGTAAAAAGAGATTATCTCTTTTTGGACTGAGACCCAAATATACCTCGATGATTATTACGGTGCTTACGGGTATTTTTATTGCCGGTTTTACCCTCTTGTTAATGACGATTATCTCCAATGATGTGCGAACCGCCCTATTTCGCATGAAAACCTTGCAACAAGAGTTATTACTAAAAGGAGAAAAAGAGAAGGCGCTAACTACTGAAGTGCTAAAGAATGAAACCGCATTGTTATGGGTAAATCGACAGAAAGAAAAGACAGAGACACTCCTTAAAAAGACCGAGGAACAATATGAGGAGAAACTGGTAGAGTTGCAGAAGACAAAAGATGAACTTGCCTTGGAACAGAGAAGACTGGATGATTTGGAGCAAGTAACCAAGACACTCAAAGAAAATAAAGTCGCCCTTGAGGTGGAGAGGGAAAGGCTACTCAAGGAGATCCAAGCTTTTTCTTCTGAGGCCTCTTTACTAAGAGAGAACCTTAATATTGGTCAAGCGGGTCGGATAATTTTTTTAGAGGGGGAGATTTTGGGGGCGACAGTAGTTGAGGCGGGTTCAGATCAGAAAAAAATACAAAACTTATTAGAGCAGATGTTAGCAGATGCTAATAAGCTTGGTCTGGAACGAGGAGCACGCTTGAAAGAGCGGCAAGATTATGCGTTAATGCTAACTAAAAAGTTTTCCGACCTCCAAGCATATGCCGCCAGCTTAGTTGCTAGAGAACAGCCTGGGGTTTTAAGGTTAGTTGCGGAGCATAATACGGTCGTTTTCGAACCATTGGCTGTTTCCTTTCAGTACTTTCCTAACGAATTGATTTTCAAACAAGGAGAAGTTATTTCGGAGACAGTCGTTTCTCCACTTTTAAAAGAAAAAGATCTTCTTGACCAGGTCCTTAATTTACTGTTGGCTTTGAGAAAAAAAGCATTGGCTCGAGGAATGATCTCCGAACGCCAATATATTGGGGAGAATCTCTCCCTCCAGGAGGTCTCGACCATGATTAAAAAAATTAAAGCCAGCTCCACGCCTCTAGTGCTCCAAATGGTAGCGGCGACAGACACTTGGCGAGTAAAGGGACCAATAGAGGTGGGGATCAATTTAGTGCGGAAGGATGGGCAAAAATGACTTTATTAGCGATCGATCCAGGTAAAATAAAGTTTGGTTATGCTATTTTGACGCAGGAAAAGAAAGTATTAACCCAAGGAATAGCTGAAGTTGCCAGTATGCTTGAGGTAGTGGAAAAGCTAATTTCCCAGTATCATGTTGGGACAGTGGTAATCGGTGACCGGACAGGGAGCAGGGATTTTTGCGTCTTATTGCAACGAGCGCATCTCCCAAAAGGGTTAAAAGTAGAAACTATTGATGAAGATGCTTCAAGTAATGAGGGACGTCAGCGCTTTTTGCTTGCAAATCGGAGGGGATGGCGGAAATATTTTCCTCTAGGTCTTCAGTCTCCATCACGACCATATGATGATTATGTGGCAGTAATTTTAGGAGAACGTTATCTAAATTCATCTTACCGGTAAAAAAGAGACCGGTTCGGCTTATAAAGCGAACCGGTTAAAATTTTTTTTAACGGATGAGATAATTATAACCTTCAATTGTAAACTCATCAGCAATTTCTAATTTATTCTGGAGTTCTCTAATTAGGGCGCTGTTGATCTGGGCTGGAGCTGCACCCAGAGTCTCTCGGTAAATCCTTCTACTAACATTACTCTCCGGGTGGTCAGTAATAAACTGTATTATCCTGGAGATGTCTTTATTATTCTCCATTTGTTTTGCCCCCCTTGCTCTTAATCTATTCTATTCGCTAATTTTTCATATTTTAACCTAGATCGATTTAAAAATACGAAGATTAGGCGTTTTGCAGATAAGCCAGGAGAGGAGTACCAACATAATATGTACAAACACCCTAAATAAGGGGAGAAAAGGAGGAGGTAAAATGGGAATAAATGTGATCGCTGAGGCGCGAGTTCAGGTCTTGGTGGAAGATACAATTACTCTTTTTACGCCAGCGCTTAAAATTGATGAGATCAGAGCAGTAATACAAAACCTCCGTTGCCATATCATTCCTGGGAAAGTAATCTTTCAGGGAATATTGCATAAGCAGATTTTCTTCGTGAATGAGGATAATGTTGTCGTTCACCAAGGTGTAGATATCCCCTTCTCCGGTTTTGTAGATCTAGCCCCGGCAGAACCTGGTCAGTGCTGTCAGTTAACGCCGGTTATAGAATTTATTGATTTCCAACTTCTTTCTCCGACTTCCCTCCGGGAAGTAACGGTGATTGGTATCAACGTCCGGTTACTGGATTTACCACCTTTCGAAAATATCTTCTGTACCACACCAGAAAATCGGGCAGTTTTCCTAAGTAATCGAAATCTTTTTTTAGCTCGCGGGAAGGCGACTTCTACCAAATAGAACTGTAGAAAGTTACCCTCCAGCATTTGATTATTGCTTTTTCTGCTTACATCATGTAAAATAATATAAGGATTAACTTATAAGCGCCCGTAGCTCAGGGGATAGAGCACTGGCCTCCGGAGCCAGTGGCGCAGGTTCGATTCCTGCCGGGCGCGCCAGATGAAAACAGCGACGAATTTTAGTTCGTCGCTTTTTTTAATCTGGTAGCAGGAAATAACTATACAAAGGAGAAAACAATAATATTGTCGTAGTAATCAATGCTTGACTGCTCCGCTCTTTTGCTGGGACGCAACAAGATGGAAAACGAACAGGTTTACATCGAGAACCAGCTAATAAAAGTTTTTAAGTAACCGCGAGCGTCGAACGACAAGAGTTTTTAGTGTGTTGGATGGTAAAACGGAGAGGAACGGAAGGATGGATTTAAAATGGATCATATTTTTCAATGGTTAGCTATTGCTATTTTTGTGCTGTTGATGATTAGTGTTGGTTTCTTTACCATGCGCCGGACCAAGACGACCGCCGATTTTTTCCTCGGTGGGAGGAAGATCGGACCTTGGATCTCGGCGTTTGCTTATGGAACGACTTATTTTTCCGCCGTCTTATTTGTAGGCTATGCGGGAACGCTGGGGTTTTCTTATGGATTATCCGTTTTATGGATTGCGCTTGGCAATACTCTGATTGGCAGTCTTCTGGCTTGGATGGTTTTAGCTAGAAGGACCAGGAAGATGACAGTACGGTTAAATGTGATGACCATGCCGGAGTTTTTAGAGACCCGGTATGATTCGAAAACCTTTAAACTAGTGGGAGCTTTAACCATCTTCATCTTTATGGTACCTTACTCGGGATCGGTTTATACCGGGCTATCGTATCTATTTGTCAATGTCCTGGGGATTGGATATAACCAGGCTCTGGTATTTATGACAGCGCTAACCGCTATTTATTTAGCAATGGGTGGTTATTATGCTATTTCCGTGAGTGATTTTATTCAAGGTTTAATTATGCTGGTGGGAGTAGTGTTGATGGTTGCTTATCTGCTTCTTCATCCTTCGGTTGGAGGGGTGGGTAAGCTGCTTACTAGTTTAAAAGAGATTGATCCAGAGTTGATCAAAGCTTTCCCCCGGGGGGGGCTTTCGATTTTATGGTTGACGCTCTTGACTAGTCTCGGAGTCTGGGGATTGCCGCAGATGATTCAGAAATTTTACGCGATTCGCAGTGAAAAAGTAATTACTACCGCGACTGTAGTTGGGACCATTTTTTGTCTGGTCATCGCGGGCGCCGCTTATTTTATCGGCTCTACTTCCAGCCTTTTTTCGCAGGAGATTATAGCGCTAAATCCAGAGGCTTTTCCCGGCGCTTCAACTCAGGCTCTGAAACTGGCGGAAGCGAGGGAACAGCTTGGTGAGGCGATGAGTGATAATACTTTCCCCAATACTGCGTTAATTCCACAAATCCTTAAACTAACTTTACCCAATGCTTTATTAATTCTTATTTTATTACTGGTTCTCTCCGCTTCCATGTCCACCCTCTCTTCGGTGGTGCTTGTCTCCAGTTCAGCGCTAGTTATTGATTTAATTCAAGGGTATTTCTTACCTAATCTTTCCCGGAAAAGATCAGTCCTGTTAATGAGAGTTTTATGTCTACTATTCGTGGGAGTCTCATTAGTTACAGCCCTGTACGGTGGTAAATGGCCGTATTTGGTAACTTTAATGAGTTTTTCATGGGGGACGGTCTCTGGAGCTTTTCTTGCTCCTTACCTCTACGGGCTGTTTTGGAAGGGAGTGACTAAAGCTGGAGCATGGGCCGGATTTCTTAGCGGTTTGGGCTTTTCGATCATGAGTTTTCTTTATTACATGCTCCGTCCGGAACTACAACCACTAATTAAGGAGAAAGCTCCGCTGATTGGTTCGGTCTCGATGTTATTACCTTTGGTGGTGCTTCCTGTGGTGAGCTGGCTGACTCCTCAATTTAGTCGGGAACATCTTAGCCGCGTGTTTGGAGAAGAGGAGGGGCGGGCGTCTAAACCGGTTGCGGCTACTCCTCAAGGGAAAAAGAGGGAAGTAGCGGTAGCTAAGGGATGATTTATTAGCATCGGAGAGAGGAAGGAAGCTCCTAAATTTACTTGATGTAAGATTAAATAAAAAGGCCGTAGGGCCTTTTTTAAATTAAGTTGGAGGTGAAGAGATTTTGTTAGCTGGTGTAGATAGACTGACAGCGATGTAATACTGTGGTAGGGAAGGAATCATTGGCCAGATGACGAATATCCTGAGGGGTAATTGTTTAAACTGGTGACAAACTAAAACCAGCTGGTGATTGGGGGTATGAATTTGTCTATGGAAGATGTGAAGAAGAAGATAGAAGAACTACGTCTCGAGATCAATCGTCATAATTGTCTTTATTATGTTTTAGATCGGCCTGAGATTACAGATGCTAAGTATGATCAATTAATGGCTGAACTGATTGCTCTTGAGGAGAAGTATCCGGAGTTGATTAGCGAAGATAGCCCTACCCAGCGGGTGGGGGGGGTTCCTGCTGAAGCTTTTCGCACAGTAGAACACCGGATCCCCCTGCTCTCTTTAAACAATGCTTTTAGTGAGCAGGAACTTAGGGATTTTGAGCAAAGAATTAAGCGTTTAACCGGAGAGGAAAAACCGGAGTATGTCGCAGAATTAAAGATTGATGGTCTGACTGTAGCCCTTACTTATCAGGATGGGGTTTTAGTTCAGGGGGCGACGAGAGGTGACGGAATTAAAGGCGAAGAGATCACGACGAATTTAAAAACGATCCGCACGATTCCTTTGCGATTACACCAGACTCTTCCCGGATTGCTGACGGTAAGAGGAGAAGTCTATATGAACAGAAAAGATTTTGAGGAGTTGAATCGGGAGCGGGAGGAAAACGAGGAATCACTATTTGCTAATCCTCGGAATGCAGCAGCGGGCTCCCTTCGTCAGCTTGATCCGAAGGTTACTGCTGCCCGCCGGTTGGATTTGTTTTTCTATGATTTATTATGGTGGGAGAAAGGTCAGGAGGAGGCGCCGGTCACTCAATGGGAGGCGCTTACGACTCTTAAAGGCTGGGGCTTGAAGGTCAACCCAAGCTCTGAATTGTGCTCTTCACTAGAAGAAGTAATCGCTTTTTGCCGGAAATGGCAGGAGCAACGGTTTGAACTTCCTTATGAGATCGATGGGATTGTGGTTAAACTGAATTCACTCACGCTCCAAGCAGAGATGGGCTTTACTGCCAAGGCGCCACGCGCTAAGATCGCTTATAAATTCCCGGCTGAAGAGGTTGAGACCAGAGTCCGGGATATCCTGGTAAATGTGGGGCGGACAGGCGCTTTAACGCCATTGGCGGTCTTGGATCCGGTGCGGGTAGCCGGTTCAACCGTGAGCAGAGCGACGCTTCATAATGAAGATTATATTAAAGAGAAAGATATCCGCATTGGTGATCCGGTTATCCTCCGGAAAGCCGGTGATGTGATTCCGGAAGTGGTAAGGGTAGTAAGAGAGAAAAGAACCGGGGAGGAAAGGGAGTTTCTGATGCCTAGTTTTTGTCCGGTGTGTGGCGCTTCGGTGTACCGGGAACCGGATCAGGCGGTAACCAGGTGTTTGGGTTCTTCCTGTCCTGCCCAGTTAAGAGAGTTGATTATTCATTTTGCTTCGCGAGAAGCCATGAATATTGAAGGGCTGGGACCTTCGATTATCAATTTGTTGCTGGAGAAAGGTTTAATTAGTGATCCTGCGGATCTGTATAATTTAAAATATGAGGATCTTTTAGGGTTGGAGAGATTTGGGGAAAAATCCGCCCGCAATCTATTAGCAGCCATTGAGCGGAGTAAAGATACCCCGCTTCCGCGTCTGCTTTTTGCCTTAGGTATTAGGAATGTCGGAGCAGAAGTAGCGAGAAGACTGGCTGGATGTTTCCTTAGTATGGATCGGATTTTTAAGGCTTCGAAGGAAGAATTGTTAACCGTGCCTGAAATAGGTGAGGTAATTGCCGAGAGTGTGCTCCATTATGCCGGCGAGGAACGAAATAGAAGTTTACTGGAGAAGTTGCGTCAAGCCGGGCTCAAATTTTCGATGGAAGACGCGGTTAAGGAAGCTCAGCCGTTAGCCGGACAGACTTTTGTGCTGACGGGGAGCCTTTCTACGCTCACGCGGAGCTCGGCGGAAGAAGAACTACGTAAGTTGGGAGCTAAAACCGGTTCCGCAGTCAGCCGGAATACCGACTATGTGGTGGTGGGAGCGGACCCTGGTTCTAAGTATCAGAAAGCTTTAGAATTAGGGATTAAGATCCTATCGGAAGAGGAATTAATCAATTTACTTGAGCAAGCCGGAGGATCGAGGATCAGTGAATGACCGGAGTGACCGGTGACAAGCCACGGGAAGGAGTGATCAGGAGATGAGTCTTACTGAGCAACAAGTAAAAGCGCTCTCTTTTCAAGCGCGTTTACAACTAACAGCAGAAGAGATTGTCTCTTTTACCGCCCAACTTAATAAGATCCTGCAATATGTCGCGATCATCCAGGAGGTATCAGTAGACGACCTGGAACCAACTATTTATGGAGTTTCGCTCACTAATATTTGGCGGGAAGATCGGGTGCGTCTTTCTTTAGAACGCGAAGCAGTGTTAGCTAATGCTCCGGAGCAAGAAAATTTTTGCTTTAAGGTTCCGAAGATTTTGGAAGAGGATTAGCTTCTTAGTTTGCGGGAGGAGGATGAAGAGTGGACGTAGCGAGGATGAATCTTTTCGATTTGCGAAGAGTTTTGGATGCCGGGGAGATATCGGCGGTGGAACTAACTAGTTTATTTCTTGACCGTATCACCCAACTCAACCCGGAGTTAAATGCGTTTATTACTGTTACCGGAGAGGAAGCGTTACATTCCGCTAAAGAGGCTGATACCCGGTTAGCTTCAGGAGAAGGGATTACTCCTTTAACTGGTATTCCCATTGCGGTCAAAGATAATATTTGTACCCAGGGGGTAAGAACCACTTGCGGTTCTAAGTTATTAGAAAATTATCTTCCCGCTTATGATGCGACTGTTATTACTAAGCTGAAAAAGGCAGGCGCCGTTCTCATTGGCAAAACCAATCTGGATGAATTTGCGATGGGGTCTTCAACAGAAGATTCCGGTTATGGATTAACCCTTAATCCTTGGGATCGGCAACGCGTTGCCGGTGGTTCAAGCGGAGGATCGGCTGCGGCGGTAGCAGCTGGGATGGCGCCGTTGGCTTTGGGTTCTGATACTGGAGGTTCGATTCGTCAACCTTCAGCTTTTTGTGGTATTTTGGGTTTAAAACCTACTTATGGAAGAGTGTCCCGTTTGGGCTTGGTTCCGTATGCCCCCTCCCTGGACCAGATTGGGTCGATGGCCAGGAGAGTAAGAGACCTGATCATTCTTGACCACTATATTTCTACTTACGATCCGTTAGACTCAACTTCTTTACCGGAACCACCGCCTGAGATAGGAGATTTTCCCAGAAAGCTTCCGGGGTTAAGGATAGGATTACCTAAGGAATACTTTGAGGAAGACTTAAAGCCACAAATTAAAGAGAGAGTGCATACTGTGGCTCAGGTCTTAGAGAAGGAAGGATGTGTTCTGGTAGAGCTTTCCCTTCCCTCTCTGCAGTATGCGGTTGCGACCTATTACATCCTTGCTTGGGCGGAAGCCAGTTCAAGTATGGCAAGATATGATGGGGTTAGGTACGGATACCGTGCGACCGGGGAACAGGATGTGCTCAACATGATGATGGAAACTAGAAAACAGGGTTTTGGCGCGGAAGTGAAACGCCGAATACTGATGGGGACGTGCTTTTTGACAGAAGGGTATTACGAAGATTACTATCGAAAAGCGCAAAAAATAAGGGCCCTGATTAAGAAGGATTTTGAAATGGCCTTTACCAAGTGTGATTTGCTCTTAACGCCTACTACTACAGTCACAGCTTTTAAAATTGGCGAGAACTTTACTGATTCTCTGATCCTAACTCCGACGGAAAGGTGCACGGTGGCAGCTAATTTAACCGGAATTCCCGGTCTCTCTTTTCCTTGTGGATTGATTGAGGGCTTACCGGTTGGGGCTCAGCTAATGGCGCCTGCCGGCCAAGAGGGGATTTTATTTCAAGTGGCTTCCTTTTGCGAAAGTGTTGGTGTGATGCCTGAAAAGGAGGCTATCAATGGCTTATGAGATTGTAATCGGACTCGAGGTTCATGTTGAGCTAAAAACCGAATCCAAGTTATGTTGCGGTTGCTCTACAAAATTTAATGCTGAAGTAAACACCTTGGTCTGCCCGGTTTGTCTCGGCCTTCCTGGGGCATTGCCGGTTCTTAATAAAAAGGCTGTTGAGTTAAGTATTATAACCGGACTGGCTTTAAACTGCGAGATCGCTGAGCACTGTCAATTTGACCGGAAGCAATATTTTTATCCGGATCTCCCCAAGGGCTATCAGCTTACCCAATTTTACCATCCGATTGGCCGAGAGGGATGGTTGGAAGTTAACTTGGCGGGTAAGAATCGGAAGATCGGAATTCCCCGTATTCACCTTGAAGAGGAAGCCGGACGTTCTTACCATGCTGGGAAGGGAATTATCGATGCGGAGTACTCATTGTTAGATTATAATCGGAGTAGTATTCCTTTATTGGAGATTGTGACAGCGCCGGAATTACATTCACCTCAGGAAGCTAAGAAATTTATGGAATGCCTTAAAACTACCCTTGAATATATTGATGTTTCTGATTGTAAAATGGCAGAAGGGTCGTTGCGTTGTGATGCCAATATTTCTGTTCGCCACCGGGGAGATTTGCAGTTAGGAAAAAGAGTGGAGATCAAAAATATGAATTCTTTCCGTGCGCTAGAGGCAGCCTTGGAAGATGAGGCGAAACGGCAAGTTAGTCTCTTGCAACAGGGGACCCCTTTGCAACGTGAGGAATCAAGAGCGTGGGTTGAGGAGAAGGGGAGGACATTATTTATGCGCTTTAAGGAGGAACCTCACGAGTATAGATACTTTCCTGATCCGGATCTCCTACCGATCGAGATTGCTGATCACTGGATTCAAGATCTCCGTTCCCAACTACCAGAATTACCGCAGATTAAACGCCAACGCTATCTCCGGGAGTATGAGCTTCCGGCGTATGATGGGGAATTACTTAGCAGTTCGAAACAGATGGCGGACTTTTTTGAATTGGCTGTTCAAGCGTACGATGGAGAGCCCAAAAAGGTTAGCAATTGGATTTTAGGCGAGCTAGCCAGGTTAATTAATTTAGAAAAAATAGAGTTTGGGCAGGTGAAAGTTACTCCAGGCGCTCTTGCTCTGCTGTTGACGCTCCTGGATCAGAAAGTAATTAATGGTAAAATAGCAAAAATGGTTTTTGAAGAAATGTTCTATACCGGAAAGAAACCAGAGGCTATTGTGGCAGAGAAAGATCTAGAACAGGTAAGCGACCCCAAGGTCATCAAAGAGATTGTGGCGCGGACCATAGCGGCGCATCCCTTACCTGTCCGCGACTACTTGCGTGGGAAAAAGAAAGCCCTAGGGTTTTTGGTGGGTCAGGTGATGGCGGAGACCAAAGGGAAAGCCAACCCAGAAATGGTAAGAGATTTACTTGATGAGGAATTATCTTTCCTTTCGCGCTCTTAACACAGAGATTAAGCTAAATTTAGTGTCAAGAAAGAGTGCAAAAAACTTAGCTAAATCCTGAAGGTGGGAAAGATGAGATCGGAATAAAAGATGTTTTATATAATTTTTATGCAGTTCATAAGATTAATAGTAAGCGAAAAAAACAACTCCGCTTCTACTATAGTTAACTCAAGTGTTACAAAATGTTTCATGAATAAATGAAATACAAAAAGGGTATATTTTGGCACAATTTATCTATAAATATTCATATAGTAAGCTGGTAGAGGTTTTGGGTTTAAGGCGGATTAAAATCTATAAATCAGCTAAATAATGAAAGATACAGGTTTAAAAGAAGATATTCTTTGAAAGAAGCATTGATCATAACTATAAATTTACTAATAATTATCCATATTTTTCTATGAATGATCTTTAAATAAATATAAAGGATTTTGGCGATCAATATAAAATCTATATAGAGATATATGGAGGTAGTAAAAAACATGTTAATGATGGCGGAAAAAAATAAAGAAGAATTGGCATCTTTTCCGAGTGAAGGGTTGAACCACGTTCTTGCTAGCGATGAATTACTTAAGATCGAAGATCTTCATACCTATTTTACGACGGAACAAGGTCTGGTTAAAGCTGTAAATGGAGTCTCTTTCGATCTTCTCCAATGTCAAGTTTTAGGAGTAGTAGGCGAAAGCGGATGTGGGAAAAGCATGACCGCGCTTTCTGTTATGCAGCTATTGCCCTTGCCGAAAGGAAAAATTCACTCCGGAAAAATATTATATAACCGGGGTGAAAAAGGGGTACTGGATATTGCCCGGCAAGATCCAAGGGGCGCCGTAATGCGTAGTATCCGGGGCAATGAGATTGCCATGATCTTCCAGGAACCGATGACTTCCTTAAACCCAGTGATTACTGTTGGTGAGCAAATAATGGAAGTTGTGCAACTGCATAGGAAGGTTTCAAAGAATGAAGCGTTGGAGATTGCAGTGGATATGATTGCTAAAGTCGGCATTCCTAATCCGGGAGAAAGAGTCAAAGAATATCCCCATCACCTCAGTGGTGGAATGCGGCAAAGAGCGATGATTGCCATGGCCTTGTCCTGTAACCCGCGTTTATTAATTGCGGATGAACCAACCACTGCCCTTGATGTGACCATCCAAGCTCAGATTCTTGATTTGATGCGGAGGCTGCAGACTGAATATCAGATGGCGATTATGCTCATTACTCATAATTTGGGTGTGGTTACTAAAATGTGCGACGAGGTAGTGGTTATGTATTTGGGGAAAGTGGTAGAGAGAGGCACGGTTCGTCAGATTCTTAAAGAGTCCTTACATCCTTACACGATCGGTCTTGTGAGATCAATTCCGGTAATCGGCGCGCGAACAGGACGCCGGTTAACTCCAATTCAGGGCTCTGTTCCTAACCCATTCGATGCTTTGCCAGGGTGTCCATTCCAGGAACGCTGCGAACGTAGGATGAGTAAATGTAAGGAAGAACCTCCGCTGGTGATGGAGAATGGACATCAGGTGAGGTGTTGGCTTTATGACAAGTAATGAGATTAATCAAAAAGACCGGGTGTTGCTGGAAGTAAGTGAATTATACAAATACTATCCAATTCAAAGAGGGGTCTTAAGAGCAACGGTGGGGCACGTCAGGGCCGTTGATGGGGTGAGTTTTCAGGTAAGAGCCGGAGAAACGCTAGGTCTGGTCGGAGAAAGTGGTTGTGGGAAGACTACGACCGGACGGTGTATAATTCAGTTGGAAAAACCGACCGGTGGTCGTATTTTTTTCAACAAAGACGGAGAAAAAGTTACGGTTAATCAGAATTCAATCAAAACATTACGCCGTGACATGCAGTTTATTTTTCAAGATCCATATTCTTCATTAAATCCGCGGATGACGGTGGAACGGATTGTCTCCGAACCATTGGTTACTCATGGGTTAAAGAATAAGACGGAGATTAAAGATCGAGTGCTCCAGCTTCTTGAGGCGGTGGGCTTATCAGCTGACCATCTCTCCAGATTCCCCCATGAATTTAGTGGAGGTCAACGGCAAAGAGTTGGCATTGCCAGAGCGCTGGCCCTCAATCCCAAATTGGTAATCTGCGATGAACCGGTTTCCGCCTTGGATGTTTCTGTCCAAGCGCAGGTGATTAACCTCCTACAGGATTTGCAGGAGGAGTTAGGGCTTACCTATCTTTTTGTCGCCCACGATCTGAGTGTGGTGTACCATATCTGTAACCGCGTAGCTGTGATGTACCTGGGTCGAATTGTGGAAATCACTGATGTGGATGAGCTTTTTGCCAATCCGAAACATCCCTATACCGAGGCGCTCTTCTCCGCTATTCCCATTCCCGACCCCGATAATCAACTGGAACAGATCATTCTTGAGGGGGATGTTCCCAGTCCTTCTAATCCACCAAAAGGATGTAATTTTCATCCGCGCTGTCGTTATGCGCAGCCCATATGTAGTCAAGAACAACCGGTTTTGTCTGCGATTAAAGGGAACAATGATCATCAGGTGGCCTGCCACTTTGCGGAAGAACTTACTTTAAGAGGGGTTGACATTTCTTAAATATATAATGTTCTTTAACCTATTGGGCTGGGCCCTATTTAAGGGGGTGAGAAACGAGCAACAATTCTTGCCTTTTAAAAACCATTTTTATTAAAGTTGGAGGTGTTTATCGTTATGAAATCCAAAGTATGGTTATGGATAGTAATTGCGGTGGTTGTAATTGGCGCCGGGGTTTTAGTCTTGAATAAGAAACCGGCGGAAGTGGCCAAAACTACGGAAGTGGCCGGTTTTAATCCGGATATTTTTGTTTACGCCGGATCAGGTGACGCCGAGACGCTCGAACCGTCCAGAGCTTATGATACGGCCAGTTCTGAGATTATTTACCAGTGCTATGATAATCTGGTGGCGTATAAACCGGGCAGTCTCAGCGAATTTATCCCGATGTTAGCTACCGAGGTGCCGTCGGTGGAGAACGGTTTAATTTCTAAAGACGGTCGAACTTATACCATTCCAATCCGGAAAGGCGTTAAGTTCCATAACGGCGCGGAACTGACCCCGGAAGACGTGGAGTATTCTTTTGAACGTAATATGCTGGCCGATCCGGTTGGCGGTCCGGTGTGGATGTTAATCGAGCCTTTGCTGGGTGCGTCCACCATTGAGGATTACGCTTGCGAACTGGCGGGTGTGGATGATTTCTCGAAAGTTAATGCAGCCAATCTGCTGAAAACTGCGCAAGCAGTTATGAAGGCTGTAGAGGTTAAGGGTGATAACGTAGTTTTCCACTTAGCCCAACCCTATCCGCCGTTCCTTTCGATTTTAGCCCGGAACAGCAGCTGGACAGTTATTCTTAACAAACAATGGATGATTGAACAGGGAGATTGGGACGGAAAAGCGGAAACCTGGACCCAGTGGCATAATCTTGATACCGAAAAACAGACCCTCTTTGAGCAAGCGATGGGTACCGGCCCTTATAAGTTGGTGGAATGGGATCGAAGCAATAGTAAGCATACTTTAGAAGCGTTTGCCGACTATTGGCAGGGGCCGGCGGCAATTAAGACGGTGATTATTAATAACAGTGTGACCGAGTTTAACACCAGGAAACTGATGCTGCAGAAAGGTGAAGCCGACGCCATCTATGTGCCGGTGGAAAACTCTCCGCAGATTGAGGGGATGAGCGGGGTAAATTTACTCCGCGGTTTACCGCGTCTCAGCAATGTTTGCGCCATATTTAACCAGAATATCAACGCGACTGACAACGAGTTTGTTGGTAGCGGTAAACTCGACGGGAATGGTATTCCTGCGGATTTCTTCTCTGATCTGAATATCAGAAAGGCTTTCAGCTATGCCTTTGATTATGAGGCGTTTATTAAAGAGGTTGTGCTGGGCGAGGCTTCTGTTCCTTATGGAGTAATCCCGGCTGGGCTTAATGGTTTCTTTGATGAAAAAGGATTCCGTTATAGTTATGACCCGGAAAAAGCTGAAGAATACTTTAAGAAGGCCTTTAATGGCGAGGTCTGGGAGAAAGGATTTAAAGTCTCGTTAATCTGGAATATCCCGAACACGACCAGAAAGACTGCTTGTGAAATCTTAGCGGCGGGGATTGAAGCGATTAATCCCAAGTTTAAAGTAGAAGTTCAAGGAATGGAATGGGCGACCATGCTACCGCGAAGAAGGGAAGGCCGTTTACCCATGGTCTTTATTGGCTGGCTGGCTGACTACGCGGATCCTCATAACTTTGTCTATCCATACTTGCATAGTAAAGGGGATCTGATCACCTTTACCGGAGAGAATGGTCGAGCTTTAGCGGCCAAAGAGTTTGATCCCTTAGTTAATGCCGGGATCAATGAGCTCAATCCCGAGAAGCGGGTGGAGATCTATACTAAACTGCAGAAAAAATCCCTTGAGCTTGCTCCCCATCTGATGCTGTATGATTCCTGTGACCGGGTGGCGATGAAGGATTATGTCAAAGGTTATGTCTTTGATCCGATTTGTCCGGCCCAGTATGATTTCTATGCTCTTTCTAAGACGAAGGAGTAAGTGAAAACCTAAATTCTGATGATTCAGGAGCGGGGTTCTCCCCTGCTCCTGAATCTTTCGGAGTAACTTTAAATCGGTAGGTGTATTAGATGCTCTCTTATATCTTGCGACGATTGCTCTTCTTGCCGGTGGTGCTCTTTGGTATTACTATTCTTATTTTTATGTTAATCAGCACACTGGGACCTTGGACGAGGGTGGCGACTTTTGTCCCCTCCCCTGATGCGGAGCGACATGTGGATTTGGAAGCGATGATTAAAAAGTACCATCTGGATGATCCTCCGGTCAAAATGTATTTACGGTGGGTCAACAATCTCTTACATGGTAATTTGGGTTGGTCGCAATCCAGTCATATGACAGTGACGGAAGCTATTAGGCGTCGTTTTCCGGCAACGCTGGAACTGACTCTTTTTTCAGTAATTCCGGTGATTATCGGTGGAATTATTCTGGGAGTAATTTCTGCCGTCCATCATAATAAACCTATTGACCACACGACGCGGATCATGGCGATCGCTTTATGGTCTCTCCCCGACTTTGTTCTGGGCCTGGCTGTGTTAATGGTGGGGTTTGGAGTGCTGGGCTGGTTTCCGCCTGGTCGTCTTAGTTCATGGGCCCAACTGGAAGTCCTTAAGGAGTCGTTTCGCTCTTTTACCGGGATGTATACTCTTGATGCCCTGCTTAATCTGAGGTTAGATATTTTTTGGGATGCTTTACGTCATATTATTGCTCCTGTGATCACCCTTTCTTGCCTGTGGTGGGCTTTTATGCTGAGAATTACCCGCTCCAGCATGCTGGATGTTTTAAACCAGGATTATGTTCGTACGGCTCGCGCCAAAGGGTTAGCCGAAGCTGTGGTTATTAAAAAACATGCGCTAAGTAATGCTCTCATCCCTGTGACGACGGTGGCCGGCAATATGTTACTGGGTTTAATGGGCGGAGTGGTGATTGTCGAAACAGTTTTTAATTATTCCGGATTAGGTCTGTTAACATCCACGGCGGCAACGCGGTTAGATGTTCCTTGTGTAGTCGGAGTGGCGATCTTTTACGCTACCATCTTAGTACTGGTTAATTTGGTGGTGGATGTCTTATATTCGATCATCGATCCCAGAGTACGATTGGAGTAGATACAAATGGAGATATTCAGACGATTAGTTAAGAACCGCATTTCTCTTTTCGGCCTAATCTTATTAGTATTATTTGTCTTGATTGCCATTGCCGCACCCTGGCTTGCTCCACCCAAAGAAGGGAGCGATCCCTATCGGATACCGCGGAGGGGATGGACACTGGAACCGACTCCTCCATCTGCGAAGTACCCTTTAGGATTAACCCAGGGACAGTATGACATCTATTATGGGATCGTTTGGGGGACGAGAACAGCCTTTCGTGTGGGGATCATTGTCATTAGTTTCCGCGCGTTAATTGGGATTATTCTTGGTTCGATCTCTGCCTATTACGGAGGAATACTGGATGAAGTTCTGATGCGTTTTACTGATATCTTTATGAGTTTCCCTTATTTAATTGGAGTGGTGGTTTTTGTCGCTATTTTTGGACCGGGGTTGAACAATGTGATGATTCCATTGATTGCATTAGGTTGGATGCCTTATGCCCGGATGATTCGTGGTAATATCCTGGCAATTAAGCAAGAAGAGTACGTTTTGGCGGCCAGAGCCATCGGAGCTAACGATTTTAAAATTATAACCCGCCATATTCTTCCCAATACTATTTTTCCCGTGTTGATCCAGGCCTCGATGCAGATTGGCTCAATTGTGATTAGTGTCTCCGGTTTGAGTTTTCTGGGATTAGGCGCGCCCGAGGGGTATGCGGACTGGGGACAGATGCTTAGCTTTGCTCGGAACTGGATGTTGGGCGAGCAAGGAAATGTTCTTAAATATTGGTTTACGGTGATCTATCCCGGACTGGCAATGGTGCTTTTTGTCTTATCATGGAATCTGATCGGCGATGCCTTTAGAGATATTATGGACCCGAGAATTCAAGCTTAACGTGAATTTGAGAAAGATGAAAATAACCGTCCTTTGTAAGAGAAGGACGGTTTTTTGATCGTAAGTTAAAATTAGATAAAAATTTATTGAACAAATATATGTCTTGAGAGAAGGATAAATTGCATTAATTGAGAATTATATAGAGACATACATTATATTCAGTGTGACGTTGATTTATATAAAAAAGGAGGAGACTAACGAAAGTGAAGAAAAAAACCTTAGTTTTAATTTTGGTGGCTGTCTTGGTAGTAGCCATTGGTTTGTATTATGTCTTTGAAACCAAATCGGTGCTTGCTCCCAAGAAAGATGTGTTGGTTTGGGGCACTCTTACTGATATCGAGACCTTAAACCCGATTCTGTCGGAAGCTTCAGCTGAAACAATAATGATGAATGGAATTTTCTCTACTCTGATTAAGGTAAATGGAGATCTGGAGTTTGAACCGGATCTCTTGGAGGAACTTCCGGAGATTAGTGAAGATGGGTTGGAATACACCTTTAAACTTCGGAAAGGCGTGAAATTCCATGATGGAGTAGAACTGACGGCTGAGGATGTGGAGTTTCTTTATGAGATGAAAATGGCTCCCGGTAACATTGTTCCTTCCCGAAGCATGTGGGAGAAAATTGACAAGTTTGAGATCATTGATGACTACAATTTTAAAATCACCTTAAAAGAATTAGATGTTACTTGGCTTGAGTCTTGGGCATACTCGGAGTGCATGATCCCGCCCAAACATATTTTGGAGAAGGAGTTCATTGCGAATGGCAATGCTCTAACCAAAGGCGGAGATTTCTCTCGCAACCCGGTGGGTTCGGGACCTTATAAGTTTGCGGAATGGAAATCTAACGAGTATGTTAAGTTAGAAAAGTTCGATGGCTATTACCGTAAAGGATTGCCCAAGATCAAAACGATAGTTTATAAAATTGTTCCTGATACCAATGCGATGCTTGCTCAGTTTAAGAGCGGAGAGATTGATATTTACAACGGCGCTCAGGCTAACCAGTACAAGGAATTATTAGCGATGAAGGAATCCGGGCAGAAGATTGAGGTTCATAAATACCCGGCTTTTATCTATATGCACGCTGACTTTAATATGAGAAACCCAATTTTTGCGGACAAACGGGTCCGACAGGCGCTCTGTTATGCTTTCCCCAAAGAGCAGTTTATGGAGACAGTTCTTGACGGGGTTGGTTCCTGGGCTGATACCAGTATTGCTCCCAGCAGCTGGGCGCATAAACCGGATCTTAAAAGATATGATTATGACGTAGAAAAAGCTAAACAACTGTTGGATGAGGCCGGATGGAAGTCAGGCGCCGATGGGGTACGGGTTAAAGATGGGAAGAAACTGGCCTTTTCCATTAGCACCAATAGTGGAAATAAGATTCGTGAGAAATTCAATGAAATCTGTAAGCAAGAATGGGATTCCATTGGCTGTCAGGTAACCATCCAGAACTACGAGGCCGCTACCCTCTTTGGTGATATTCTGGATAATGTTAAGTTTGATATTATTGTCTTTGGTTGGATCTCTGGTTTCGATCCGGACTGTAAGACTCTCTTCCATTCTGGCCAAATTGTCGATCCGGCTACCGGCGCTACCGGCCAGAACTACGTGGCGTATAACAATCCCAGGATGGATGAGCTCTTGGATGCTGGCTTAAAAGAGCCTGATCTGGAGAAACGTAAAGAGATCTATTATGAAATTCAGGATATTTTAGCTGAAGATGTGCCTTATCTCTTTGTTTATTTCTATAACGAAATAGCTGCTGTCCCGGCTAATCTTGGAAACTTCAAACCCAATCCTACCCAAGCTACTAATAGTTGGAATATGTTTGAATGGGAATGGAAATAGGATAGTTTTTAAGCCAACGGGGGATAGATTCCTCTATCCCCCGTTTTTTGATTTAAGCTTTTTGCGTGGTATCCTTTTAAAAAGGTCCCAATACAATATATAGTGTTTGACTGGTATTAGGCTATCAATATATTGTAGCGGGATAATTAATCAAAAGACAACGCAAAAAGCCCTGATTTAGGAGGAATCCGCTATGGGCAGAAAAATACTGGTCCGTCTACTCGTCTCTATTTTTTCTCTCTTTGTGATCTCCCTCTTTTCTTTCGCCTTGATGCAACTAGCTCCGGGTGGACCAATGGCGATGTACGCTGAGAACCCGAAGATTACCGCAGCTGATAAAGAAAGAATTAAAGCGCAGATGGGTTTAGATAAACCGATCCATATCCGGTATTATCTCTGGATCACCCACATGCTCCGTGGCGATCTGGGAACTTCTTATACGACCGGTCGACCGGTGACTAAGGAGATTCTTAGTAGGCTCCCAGCCACCCTTAAATTGATGTTTACTTCTTTTCTTATTTCGGTGGGAATTGCCATCCCGATAGGAATTTATTCAGCTACGCACCGCTATTCAGTAACGGATCAGCTGGTTACTTTGGGCTCGTTTTTTGGAATATCGATCCCTGCTTTCTGGTTTGGTTTATTAATGATTCTGGTTTTTGCGCTCACCTTGAAAATTTTACCGGCCGGTGGTTATTCAACACCTTGGTTTGACCCCTCTGCTTATCCACTCATCATTAGACCGATTGCGATTCTTGTTGAACAATTGAAATATCTGGCGATGCCAGCTGTGGTGTTAAGTTTAATGAATACAGCTAGTTGGAGTCGGTATATGCGTTCTTCCATGCTGGATGTTATTAACCAAGACTATATCCGTACCGCCCGCGCCAAAGGTGTTCCCGAAAAACAGGTGATTAATAAACATGCGCTGCGCAATGCGATGACTCCGATTATTACGATCATGGGTTTGGACCTTCCCAGTTTCTTCGCGGGCGCGGTTATTACCGAAACCATTTTTGCCTGGCCGGGAATGGGGAGGTTATTTATCACCTCGGTTACGAACCGAGATTACCAGGTGCTAATGGGAATAGTAATGATTACTGCTGTTCTGGTCCTTTTAGGAAATTTCCTGGCTGATGTTTTATATTCTGTTCTTGATCCGAGAGTTAAATATGAAGGTTAGTGCAGGTGAACATAAGATGGCAAACGAATTAGAGGTAAAAATCGGCGATTATCAGACACATTTTGGTAATATGCAGGAACATACCAGTTTATTTAAGGAGTTTTGGCGGGCTTTCCGTAAAAACCGACTTGCTGTCTTTTCTGGAATTATCCTGCTGCTCATTATTGTTACTGCGGTCTGCGCCCCTCTACTTGTTACCCATGATCCTTACCGGATTAATCTGGCAAGGGAACTTCAAAAACTGCCTCCTTCTGCTACCCACTTGTTAGGAACAGATGATATGGGGCGCGATGTTTGGAGCAGGATGTTATACGGGTCCAGAATCTCACTGCTGGTCAGTTTTATGACGATGATTATTTCGGTAACAGTGGGCTCTGCTTATGGAGCGGTCTCCGGTTATTATGGTGGCCGTCTAGATTCAATCATGATGAGGCTGGTTGATATTCTGCTTTCTCTGCCGACGATGTTTTTATTAATAATCTTAGCAGCTTTTGTTAAGCCCAACGCCCTTGGGATTGCTTTGATCATAGGATTTACCAGTTGGATGAGGGTGGCCCGTCTGGTGAGAGGGCAGTTTCTTAGTCTCAAGGAGCAGGAGTTTGTGGAAGCCGCCAGGGCCTTAGGATACAGTAATCGACGGATTATCTTTCGGCATATTCTTCCGAATGTGACGGCGCCCATCATCGTAAATGCCACTTTAATGGTGGCCACCGCGATTTTGGTTGAGTCGACCCTAAGTTTTTTAGGACTGGGAGTACAACCCCCCCAGTTTAGTTGGGGAAGCATGCTAACTAACGCCCAGGATTTAATCTTATTAAAAGAGGCGCCGTGGACGGCTATCTTTCCAGGCGTTGCTATTTTTATTACGGTTTTAAGTTTTAATTTTTTCGGTGACGGTCTTCGTGATGCTTTAGATCCGAAGTTAAAGAATATAAAATAGCTTTTTGTGTAAATGAGGATCGAGACATTATTTGTGAGTGGTGAGGATATTGGCGGAAGTACTATTGGAGATTAAAAACCTAAAAACTGTATTTCATACCTACGATGGTGATATAAAAGCCGTAGACGGGGTAGATCTGACGATTCACCGCGGTGAGATCGTTGGGATCGTAGGTGAATCAGGTTGTGGAAAGAGCGTTACTTCGTTAAGTATTATGAGGTTAATCCCTTCGCCTCCGGGAGAAATACGAGCGGACAAAATGGCGCTCAACGGAAAGAATTTATTAGATCTATCCGAGGAAGAACTTTATAAGATTCGGGGTAATGAGATTTCCATGATTTTTCAGGAGCCGATGACTTCCTTGAATCCGGTCTATACGGTAGGGTCTCAGATCATGGAAGCCCTTATACTCCACCAGAGTATGGATGAGAGAACTGCTAGGAAGAAAGCCATTGCTATGCTGGATTTAGTACAGATTCCTTCTCCCCATAAACGGGTTGATGATTATCCTCATCAGTTAAGTGGAGGAATGAGGCAGCGAGTGATGATTGCGATGGCACTGGCTTGCCATCCGGCGCTCTTAATTGCGGATGAGCCTACGACAGCCTTAGATGTTACTATCCAAGCTCAGATTCTCGATCTATTACGCCAGCTACAACAAGAGTTAGGAATGGCCATTATGTTGATTACCCACGATTTAGGGGTGATCGCGGAGTTGGTTAAAAAGGTGGTAGTAATGTATGCGGGAGTAGTGGTAGAGAAAGCAGATGTTAAACGCATTTTTAGTAAGCCGAAACATCCGTATACCCAAGGACTTTTAACCTCAATGCCCCGTTTAGATCTGGATCAAGAGAAACTTAATGTGATTCCGGGTATTGTTCCTAATCCTTTAAACCTACCATCCGGTTGCCGTTTCCATACAAGGTGTAGCCATTGTCTGGAGATTTGTCAATCTGAAGAACCCCCGTTAATAATAGATCATGATCATGAAGTTCGGTGTTGGTTATTTCGGGAAGGAGGGGACGTAAAATGACTCTTCCCTTATTAGAAGTAGTGAACCTCAAGAAGTATTTTCCGATCGGAAAAGGATCGGGAGGAACAGGCCTGGTCAAAGCAGTGGATGGTATTAGCTTTACTGTGAATAAAGGTGAAACTTTAGGATTAGTAGGTGAGAGTGGTTGTGGGAAGTCGACTGCCGGTCGGGTGATCTTAAGACTTCTCGAGCCGACGGCCGGCCAAATTAAATATAATGGAATCAATATTGAAGAAGCTAGTTTTAAACAGTTATTACCTTTCCGTCGTAAGATGCAGATTGTTTTTCAAGACCCTTATGGTTCACTTAATCCTCGCATGACAATTGGTGAAACCTTAGGAGAACCTTTAAGGGTCCACGGCATAGTTAAAAACAAAGGAGAACTGGATGAGAAGGTTGCCTACTTGCTAGAATTGGTAGGACTCTCATCTTCACATATACGAAGGTATCCCCATGAATTTAGTGGCGGTCAAAGACAACGGATCGTGATGGCTAGGGCTTTAACACTTAATCCGGAACTGATTGTCTGTGATGAACCAGTTTCTGCTCTGGACGTTTCAATTCAAGCGCAGATCATAAACCTCTTAACAGATTTACAAAATAGATTGAGCCTTACTTATATCTTTATCGCTCATGATCTTAGTGTGGTCAAGCATATTAGTGATCGGGTGGCGGTTATGTATTTAGGTAAAATAATGGAGATCTCCGGAAAAAATCGTCTTTATAATGAGCCTTTACATCCCTATACCCAAGCTCTCCTCTCCGCCATTCCGCTCCCTGATCCGGAGGTTAAAAAAGAGCGAATTCTTCTCCAGGGTGATGTGCCGAGTCCACTTAACCCCCCTTCGGGATGTCGCTTCCGGACACGCTGTTCCCACGTAATGGAGCGCTGCGCGAAGGAAGAACCAGAGATGAAGGAGATGGGGACCGGACACTTTGTAGCCTGTCATTTAATTTGCTAGCTCGCTGCCCGCTTTGTAAAAGCGGGTTTTTTAATGAAGAATGATATCGGATACATACTTCCGTTTTTCTTGGGTAACGATAATAAAAAAACGGAGGAGATAAAGATGGGTAAATACCTGATTATAGTGATGATTGCCATTCTTGTTACAGCGCTGTGTATCTCGGAGTCTAGCGCCAATTGGACATATACGGTTAAACGGGGTGACACTCTGCACTCGATCTCTACCCGTGTAGGCGTGGGCGTTTCCACGCTGCGTAGCTGGAATGGTTTATGGACCAATCATCTCCGGGTGGGGCAACGAATCACGATTCCGACCCAAACGGTCGCGCCAGCGCAAGCGCAAGGCGGATCGCGAGTGGGGGTTGATCGTTATTTATTGGCCAGGCTCGTTCATGCCGAGGCAGAAGCAGAGCCTTATAGCGGAAAAGTGGCAGTGGCCGCTGTGGTGTTGAATCGAATTGTAAGCCCACGTTTCCCCAATACTCTAGCCGCAGTGCTTTATCAACCCCTTGCTTTCGAGTCGGTAGCTAACGGTCGGGTCTATACCAACCCCAACAGTGACTCCATAAGGGCGGCGGGAGATGCGATTAATGGTTGGGATCCCAGTGGTGGCGCTCTGTATTTCTTTAATCCGGCAAAAACAGCCAACCGTTTTATCTGGACGAGGTTGATCATTACCCGGATCGGAAAGCATGTTTTTGCGTTATAGAGAGCTTAGCGTGGGAAGGGTAAGATTTAAATTAGGGGTGATCATGTGAACTGGGTCAGTCTTGTAATGCGTATGGTTATCGGGTTTATAACCTTGTTTCTCTTAGCCTATATTATACCGGGACTTTCCGGTTTTACTATTATCCATTTGCTGGTGGTCAGTTTCTTGTTGGCATTTTTGTCAACAGTGGCGGAGAATGTGTTTTTAGCAGACAACCCTAAGAAAAAAAGTATTCTTTTATTTATTATTTCCGCATTAACGCTCTATCTTTATTCGTTAGTCTTGATTCGTCAGCGCGCGCCGGTAATTACCGTACTTGTTTCCGCCGCCTTAATTACCGCTTTTAACTTTGTCTTCCAAGAACGAATAGGAGAAAAGCCGGAAGAAAATGTTAAGGAATGAGGGAATTGCATAATTATCTCAAGCAGTATTTGTCTTAAATTATTGAATTAGGCAATTTCTTAGAATAAGATGGCGGACCAAAATTTATAAACCGATGAAAAAGCATGGACGAATTATGAGTGGAAGATTTGCTATAAAATAACAGTTGATCACGGGGTAAAATTTTTATAAAATAGTACTGCAACAAAGTTAAAGGTCAACACTCTGGGATATTCGTCGGCTTTAATTTTTGAACCTACGGTTGTCAGACGGGAGATCTATATTAAACGGTGGATATCGAGCCTCGTTTAGGTGGAGGAGGATAGAAACGTTTATGCGATCGCCCACCTATCGAAGGATAGGTGTCAAAAATAAGGTAACGGTATCCTGGTCTCATCGGATAATAAAGCTCAACAGCAGAATGCTTTGAGCTTAATTTGTATCCGAGGGTCTTGTCAGCTGGAAACAGCCTCGGCAAGACCCTTCTTTTTATACTCTAATTTCCTTTTGGGCGGCCAAAGTATCGGCCAGGTTGAAGAAGTATTGGCAGAGCTTGGTTTTGAATTGTTTACCAAATTATCGATTTAATACGTTCCCGATGAAGAGCAGCTTCAGAAGGTTACCGAAGTTTTAAAGGCAGAGCTGCAGGAGCAGACGAAGTAACAGCTAATTAATTGTTTTTCCTTTTTTACTGATGCCCCTTTGATTGTAGTTCAAGGGGGTTTTTGTTTCTGTGAGCAGAGGTTTCAAACATTTGTTTGGTGAAAAGAGGGATTCGAGTCTTAATTTCTAATATATATAGTAAGATTTTATGGAACAAACGGAGGGTATTTTAATGTCGCGTCTTCGCTGTCTTCATTTGGCAGATCTTCATCTGGGCTGGAGACCACGGGAGCTTAGTGGTCGGGAGGAAGAACGTCGCCGGGAGCGGGATGGTTTACTTAAGAAAGCGGTGGATTTAGTTCTTACCCCTAATTCCGGGATCCAGATGGTGTTAATTGTCGGCGATCTTTTTGAAACCCATCGACCGGAGATAGGGTTAGTCGATTCTGTCCTCCAAGAATTACGCCGTTTAGAAAAGGCCAATATTCCCTTAATTACTGTCCCCGGTAATCACGATGAAGTTACTTATAATGATTCGGTTTATCGGCAGCGGCGAGCAGAGTGGCCGGGAGTTCTGGTCACTAACCCGATGCCGGAAAAAGTAAAAACAATTACTTTAGGTGGGACGGCGTATCATTTCTATTCTTTAGCTTATACCGGCGGTTTGACCCGGGTAACGGAACCGTTACGGGAGTTTCCCCGTGTCAGTGAGGCTGGGGTTCATATGGGAGTTTTCCATGGTTCACTGGACTGGGAAGCGGGTGAAAGAAGTTTACCCCTTTCCTCTCAGGGCTTGGCGCAGGCTGGTTATGATTATGTGGCTCTTGGTCATATTCATCAGTACCGCGAAAAAGTAGTGGGTCAGACTTTGATGCTATACCCGGGAGCGGTAGAGGGCAAATCCTTTTCCGATCCGGGGGAAGGGTTTTTTACCGTGGCGGAGATTGGCGAGGGCTTTCCGGAAATAAAGAAGATCCCCGCCCGGGTCCGCGCTTACCAACAGGTGAAGTTGGATGTGACAGGAATGGATGAGGAGGCTGATTTAGAAAAGGAGATTGAAAAAAGAGCAGATCCGGAAGCGATAGTTGAAATCCGTCTGCAGGGCGTTTTCTCCTTTCTTCCTAATGTGCCGAACTTAACAGCGCGGATGAAGCAGCAATTTTATCATTTAGAGCTAAAGGATGATACCGACTTTTTTAACTTGGAACTGTTAAGAGGATGGGCAACAGAACCGACACTTCGCGGTTCTTTTCTGCGCAGGATGTTAAACCGGCTGGAGACTGCCGGTGAGGAAAAGGAACGGAAAATCGCCTATCTTGCCCTGCTCAAAGGGGTCTCTGCTTTGACAAAGGGGGAACGGTAATGGCCAAAGTAAAGTTTGAAAGCATCACTCTCTCTGGTTTCGGTCCTTACCGGGAGACTGTCGAGTTCACTTTCTCTGAACGGCTAAATGTTCTGGTGGCGCCCAATGAAACCGGTAAGTCCACCTTGGTGGCGGGGGTGGGGGCGATTATCTTTGGAATTCCACAGACCACCGATGTGGCGGTCTTTGGACAAGCCCGCTTTCGGAATTGGGATCATCCGCTACGCTTTGAAGGAGAACTAATCTGTACCATCAATGGGGAGACTTTCCGCTTTCATCGGGATTTTAATAGTAATCAGGTTTCCTTAGCTCAGCGCCGGGGGGAAGAATATCGGGAAATAATAAGTGGAACGCATAATCCGCGCGCTCAAAGGCGGAATTTGCGCTATGAGGAAAAGATTAAAGCTTTGTTTGGTCTTGGTTCGCAGGAGATTTTTGAAGCGACGTTTTGTTTAACTCAACCTTTACCCGAAGGAGAAGAGATTGATGGGCGGGTACAAGAGTTGCTGTCCGGCACAGGCGCTAGCTTTAACCAAGCGACAGAGAAGTTGACGGAAGAACTAAGAACGGTTACCCGTTTTACGGGACGGCTGGGAGTAACGGCCAGGGATGCGGTTGACCCCAGAGAATTAGAACTCCTGGCTGAACAGATCACCCAAACAAAACAGGAGATCGAAAAGGATCGGGAACTCGTTGATCAACTGGAAGCTTTTAGAAGTGACTTAGTTGAACAGGAAAAGTTGAGAAAGGAAAAAGAGGAGGCGCTGACTGGGAAGGAAAGAATGTTGGCGCTGTGGTCTGAATGGAAGCGGCTGAAGGAAAGCTACACTTCAGCGCGGAAGGTATATAGCCAAATCAACCATGGTAAAGAGCGGGCCAAAGAATTATCTGCCGAGTTGAGGATGATTAACCAAGAAAAGGCCGCTTTTCCTTGGGGCTCAAGTTTACCGGCGGAGACCGCGGAGGTACTTAGTGAGCTTCAGTCCTTATCAGAGCAAAAAATAAAACTAACGACTGAGATTCGGACGTTAGAATCCCAACTTGCAAAGGACCAAAAGCTTGATAGCGTTCAGGCAGTACCGGAGCAAAAACAAGGGATCGACTGGGATGTTTTTGGCCCCGGAACAGTGTCAGTAATTAAAAGACGGCAAAGACAAACGGAAGAAGCCCTGGCTGACTGGGTAAATCTACAGGAAACTAAAGCCGCTTATCAAGAATGCCAACTCTTGCTTGAGGAGGAGTTTTCCCATTTTAGTGGCGCTGAGCAGGAGACGATAGAAACTTTAAAATCTTATACAGATCGTAAAGCGCGACTTGATGCTGCCTTGGAAAGCGCTTCCTTGAAACTGGAAAAAGCTAAAGAAGCATTAAAGAAAATTAATCGTCAGGGCAAATTCCGAAGAAGTTTAATCCTTGGTTCGGCGTTGATGGCGGGTATAGCTGCCTCATTGTTGAGAAGAGGGGGAGAAGGGGATTTTGTTTTACCTTTGGTTGCTTTCCTCGGCGGTGCGGGACTAGGGTATCTTTTGGGGAGGGTTCTTTTCCCGGTGGGCTCATTAGAACAGGTTCGCAATCATCTCAAAGAAAATGAGCGGAATATGGAACAAGCCTTGAAGGAAGTAGAGGACTTTGAAAGGTTAGCCAGACCCTTCGAAGCGGAGTTTGTCGATATCCCTGCTGCCTGCCGCCGCTGGGAGAAGTTTTCAGCTCAGCGGGAAGAGCTCTCTTTCCAATTACAAGAGTTTAGCCGTCGAGAATTAGGAGGATTCTCCGGGGAAGCGGAAAACTGCCCTTTGTCCGAAATGGATGGTAAAATTGGTGAACGATGGCTGGAACTATATGGTTTAGCAAGGGTAGTGGAACCGAAGGAGAGTTTTCAAGCATTAGGAGATCTGGTTAATTGGCTACGGGAGAAGCCCCCTCAGTGGTGGGAACAGCTGATCGATGAGGCTGAAGATTATGAAGAGCAAGTAAAAACAAGGACTGAGGCGAAAGCAAGAAGCGTGGCTAATCAGGAGTACTTAGAGAAGCGGCGGCAAGAGTTGGAGCAGTTAAAGAAGAAACAAGAAAGACTGGAGGAAAGGATCGCCGGGCTTTTAGATTATTCCGCAGGGGATTATGATCAGGCTAAGAGACTATGGGTGACGTGGAGGACTTTGGAGTCAAGAGCGGAAAAAACCAGTGAATCGATTAAAAATATCTTAGTGACCCAGCGCGTCGACTCTCTGGAAAAATTAGAGGAAAAAAGTGACGATGCTTCCCTCCAAGCGCAAGCAATTTATAGTGAATGGAAAAAATTAATTGATGATCATCCGGGGTTAACCGGGATCGAAGAAGCTGCTAATCCGGAGAAAATCGATGAAGATTATCGTGGGTTGCAACAGGAGGTTACACAGCGGAAGATAGAGTTCAAGAGAGTGGAAGAGGAGATTCACCGTTTAAATACACAGATTGCCCGGGTGGAGGGGCAGGCGCCGGTAAACATTGCGGCGGCGGAAATAAGATTAAGGGAAATGGAAGAGCGTCAAGCTGAACTTGAACTGGTAAGCGCTGCCCTTACCTTGGCTTATCAGGAAATGACGTTGGCAATTAATGATTTCCAAAGTTCACACCGTCTGAGACTTGCTGAGGTAGCCTCCGGCTATTACCGGAACCTTACTGGGTTAAACAACCGAGGAGTTGAGATTAGTGAGGACTTTCGAGTAGTTGTTAATATCGATGGCCGGTCAGTAGTCCCGGCGCAACTTAGCCACGGGGCGCGGGATCAACTTTATATCGCCTTGCGTTTGGCGATTGCTCAACTTCTCGCCGAGGAGACGATCTTACCGTTTATTTTTGACGACCCTTTTCTCAACTGTGATGAAGAGCGTTTAGCTAACATTCACTCCTCTTTAAGCAAACTTTCTGAAGAGCGACAGATCCTACTCTTATCTCATCGAGACGACTTTTCATCGTGGGGAAAGGCGGTGGGGGTAAAAAAAGAAGATAGACTAGTGTAATGCTGCTTAGGTACCTTATGAGACATATTTATAAGAATTTAATTGTGAAACTAGCCGATTATAGAAAAGTTATTACTTTGGTTTCAGTAAAAAGAGCGTGGCAGACTTTTAAAGCAAAAAGCTAAAAGAAGGAATCTCTATAGATTAAGGATAATGAGATAATGTAAAATACATTATAGAAATTGGAGGAAAAAACGATAGAGAAAATTTTTGCTAAGGTTAAAAATGGAAAGCCACTTGACAAGGAAGAGGCAGTATCACTATTGAAAATAAGGAATAATTCCAGTGATTTTTTTAAACTTATTTTACTTGCAAATGAAATGACACGTTCAGAGTTTAATAATAAGGGTTTTATATTTGCACAGATTGGTTTAAATGCTGCCCCCTGTCCTGTAGATTGTAAATTTTGTTCAATGGGTAAGAGCCATTATGCCATGGATAGTATATGGGAAAAAGATGTTGATTCTGTATTATCAGAAGCTAAGTCTCTGATTAATGATGGGATCCATGATTTGTTCCTGATGACAACTGCTGATTATTCGATCGATCTCTTTTTAAAGATCGCAAGTCAAATTAAAGCCATTTTACCCAATAAGATCAGGTTGGTTGCAAACATAGGCGACTTTGATTATGATGTAGCATTAAAACTTAAAGAAGTAGGATTTACGGGTGTATATCATATAAATCGTTTGAGAGAGGGAATTGATACAACTATTAGTCCCAAAATTAGGATTAAAACTCTAGACTCAATAAAAAAGGCAGGTTTAGAGTTATACTATTGCATAGAACCTATTGGTCCGGAACATAATTATGAAGAAATTGCTGATGAAATGTTACGAGCTAGAGACTATAATGTAGGAGTTATGGCCGTGATGAGAAGAATACCTGTTGAGGGTAGTCCTTTATATGAAAATGGTCAAATCTCGTCAGTTGAATTATCGAAAATTGCGGCGGTCACTAGAATTGTTACACGGCCACATAGGGCTATGAATGCGCATGAACCCATTCAAATGAGTTTAATCTGCGGTGTAAATCAATTATATGCCGAAGTAGGCGCTAATCCAAGAGATAATATATCAAATACTGAAAAAAGTCGTGGTTTAACAGTAGCTACTATTCGACAATTACTTATTGATGCGGAATACGAAATATAATTTTCGGTTCATTATCTTGACCGCTTCGGTACAGAAGAACGGCATGTTGGAGTCTGTCGGCGGAGGCTCTGCATTTATGCATAAGAAAAAACCCTTCACAAGAGTGAAGGGTTTAGATTTCAAGTTGTCGATTAATATCTGCTTCTCTTCTGAGCGTAGCAGTCTCGGCAGTAAACCGGACGATCACCGCTGGGCTGAAAAGGCACCTGGGTAGTAGCGCCGCAAGATGCGCAAACGGCATCATGCATTTCGCGAGGGCCTCTGGAACCGAATCGGCCAGAACCGCTATTTCTTTGTTTTCTCTCGGCCCGACATTGGGGGCAGCGGCCAGGTTCATTGGTGAACCCCTTTTCGGCAAAGAACTCTTGTTCAGAAGCTTTGAAAACGAAATCGGCTCCACAGTCGCGACAAACTAAAGTTTTGTCTTGGTACATAGAAATCCTCCTCATCATTATTGCCCGGAACGGTTTAGGATAAAACTCTTATTTTTCCCTGATCTGGATTCAGAGGCAATAACTATGAGAAGGGATAAATAATGTAATCACTAAACTTTCACTGGAGCAACTGTATTATAACACTGGTGTGAAAAATTGTAAAGAATAAATCGGCTCCGTAAAACAGACCTTTTGCGGTCTACGGGAATAGCATAATTACCTTAGGCTTGAATTTGAACCAATCTGGAAAAATACTTATGCTTAACGATTCACCTGGCTTTGATTTACATCACTTTCCTTAACTTTTGAGATAGCTTAAATTAGCAGTAAGGGGAGTAATGTTTAGGGTCGACCAATTCCCGATATTTTTTAACGATCTCCTGAATGTCTTCCCAGACAGCAGGTTTTCGTCTTGGATCCCGCAACAAGGCAGCAGGATGAAAGGTCGGCATATAAAGAATGCCCTCCTGTTCTTGCCATTTACCCCTTAATTTAGTAATACCTTCCGTACTTTGTAAAACGGAACGAAGAGCAGTTGCTCCCAACAACAAAATAATCTTGGGTTGTAAGATCTGAATTTGCTCATGAAGATAGGGAAGACAAGCAGCGCTTTCTTCAGTTGAAGGAAGGCGGTTGCCGGGAGGACGACACTTTACGACATTAGCAATATAAGCATTGTCTTCGCGCTTAAACCCTCCGGCGGCTAAAATTTTATCTAATAATTGACCGGCAGCGCCAACAAACGGCCGACCCAGGCGGTCTTCATCGGCCCCCGGTCCTTCTCCGATTACCATTAGACCGGGCTGACCTTCACCAAAGACTACTTGTTGGCATCCGGCTCTTAACCGACAGGCTTGGCAGGATAAAACCTTCGCTTTTAGCTCGTCAAGTTGTGCTGTTATCTGATCGGACATGAAAACACCTCCGGTAAAAAATCGGCTTTAAGTTTAATTCCGCAGAGGAGAGTGGAAACCTTCTTCGATTATTGTCTTTTGACCGGTTTTTATGATATCTTTATAAGTAAAGCAATTTAGGGTGTGGAGGAATCGATCATGGCTCAAACACAACAAATCCCGGTAAAAGTGGGAGAAGAAATAACTGTTGAGATTAATGGTTATGCCACGCAAGGTGAGGGTGTAGGAAGATATAAAGGTTTTACGATTTTTGTCCCTAACAGTTTAGACGGGGAGACTGTTCTAACCAGAATAGAGATGGTGAAGAAGAATTATGCCCGAGGGGAATTAGTCCTTGTGCTTAAAGATGCGCCCCAGCGGGTGGAACCGGCTTGTTCGCTTTATGCTTTATGTGGTGGCTGTCAGCTCTTGCATTTAAATTATCAAGGACAGCTGGAATTTAAACGGCAACGGTTAATTGATGTCTTGGAACGCCTGGGAGGATTTAAGGGGGTAGAGGTTCATCCAGTAATTGGGATGCCCGAGCCTTGGAAGTACCGGAATAAGGTCCAGTATCCGTTTGCCATCAATGATGAAGGAAAGGTAGTGATCGGTTGCTACCAACAGGGTACCCATGATGTGGTGGATACTGGGGAATGCCTCATTCAGCATGACTTAAACAGCAGAATTATGAATCGAGTTCGCGAATTAACTCAGGGGATGGGAATCTCAGTCTATGATGAAAAAACCGGTCAAGGGCTTCTCCGTTATGTATTGGTCAAAAACGGTTTTGAATCCGGAGAGGCCATGGTCGTTCTGGTAACCAGTAGTCCCGAGTTTCCAGAAGGGAAAGAGTTAGCGCGGATGCTGGCGACCGGGTTTCCGGAACTCAAGAGTGTGGTCCAGAATATTAATACGAGTGGCGGGAATGTAGTGCTTGGTGACCGTAACAAGATTCTTTATGGGGAAGATGGGATTATCGACCGGCTAGGAGACTTGGAATTTAAGATTTCCGCTACTTCCTTCTTTCAAGTTAACCCGGCTCAAACTAAGATTTTATACCAGAAAGCGTTGGAATATGCCAGTCTGACTGGGAAAGAAAGAGTACTTGACGCCTATTGCGGAGTGGGAACTCTTACCCTCTTTTTAGCTAAGAAAGCGAAGGAAGTATATGGGATCGAAGTTATCCCCGAAGCGATCGAGGATGCTGAGGAGAATGCCATTAGGAACCAAGCCAAAAATGTCACCTTTGTGATGGGCGCCACCGAAGATGTTCTCCCCAAACTAGTTAATATTGGGATCGATTTTGATGTCGCCGTCGTTGATCCCCCGCGCAGCGGTTGCGAAGAAAGAGTTCTCCAGACCTTCGTCCAAGTGCAAGTGGAGCGAATTGTGTATGTCAGTTGTAACCCCAGCACCCTAGCGCGGGATTTAAAGTTCTTAGTGAATAGGGGCTATGAGATAAAGGAGATCCAGCCGATTGATATGTTTCCACATACTTACCACGTTGAGTGCGTGGTATTGGTGTCAAGGGTGGAGGGGTAAAGGG
>ENA-UOOR01001001-UOOR01001001.1-fermentation-metagenome-genome-assembly--contig:-NODE-1001-length-35626-cov-24.948413_pt1 | contig 35626 bp, 35 predicted proteins | sample MGYA00245780_ERZ724029 | MGnify/ENA primary metagenome ERZ724029 (study PRJEB28704, sample SAMN03018315) | fermentation metagenome | biome: anthropogenic terrestrial biome; feature: soil... | reverse complement strand
GCGGGTGAATACGCGGATGAACCCTTAAATTATAATGAATTTATGAGGCATGATAAATTTGGCACCTTTTATCGAGATTAAGGATCTGACAGTTCGATTCGGCGAAGTTGTAGCTCTTCGCAATGTGAATCTGGTCATTGAGGAGGGAGAGTCGGTCGGCATTTTGGGAAGGAGCGGTTCAGGCAAAAGCGTCTTGATGCATGTCTTGCGTGGCGTGGAATCATTCCAGGATATATCTGGCAATGTGATCTACCATGTCGCCAGATGCAGCAAATGCCATCATGTAGAGCCACCCAGCCATGTAGGAAAAAGCTGCAAGTGCGGGAGCACTCTGGAGTCATTTGATGCCGATTTCGTATCTCTGGATATAAACGATTCTCTCAGGCGCGACGTTGTGAGGAGGATTGCCATAATGTTGCAGAGGACCTTTGCACTTTATGGAGACGAGCGGGTGATCGTGAATGTGATGCGCGCGGTGGAGGAGACGGGAGACACTATGAGCGTCCATGTAGCTGCAGACCTGTTGGATGAGGTGAATCTATCTCACCGGCTGATGCATGTCGCCCGAGAGCTGTCTGGAGGAGAGAAGCAGCGCGTTGTCCTGGCCCGCCAGCTGGCCAAATCTCCCATGATCCTGCTGGCAGACGAGCCAACGGGAACTCTCGACCCGGCCACAGCCAGGGTGGTTCACGATTCCATCAAGCGGGCGGTCAACGACTTCAAGATGACCCTGATCATCACCAGCCACTGGGAAGATGTCATGGTCGAGCTGACCCAGAGGGCTATTTTGCTTGATCAGGGAGAGATCAAGGCAGAAGGTAAGCCAAAGGATGTAGCCGCTCAGTTCCTGGCCATGGCTGGAACTCTGGCCAAGCGGGAAGAGGTCGAGCTGGGCGAGCCGATGATCAAGGCCAATGGCCTTTCGAAGAGATACATCAGCATAGACCGGGGCGTGGTAAAGGCAGTGGATGATGTCAGCCTGGAGGTCAATGAGGGCGAGATCTTCGGTCTGGTGGGCATCTCTGGGGGAGGCAAGACCACTCTCTCCAAGATGATCAGCGGCATTCTCACTCCCACTGGCGGCAGCATCTCTGTGCGGGTGGGAGACGAATGGGTGGATATGACCGTCCTCGGTTCAAACGGCCGAGGGCGAGCCACCAAATACATCGGCATTCTCCATCAGGAATATACCCTCTATCCCTCTCGCAGCGTTATCGAGAACCTGACGGAAGCCATAGGCCTCTCTCTTCCCTTCGAGCTGGCTGAGAGAAAAGCTATACATACCCTGGAGACGGTTGGGTTTTCAGAAGAGCAGGCAGAAGCAGTGCTGGAGAAGATGCCCCATGAGCTCTCCGAGGGCGAGAGGCACAGGGTTGCCATGGCGCAGGTCTTGATAAAAGAGCCGAGGATAGTGGTCCTGGATGAGCCCACGGGAACGATGGATGCCATCACCAAGATCGAAGTCACGAATTCCATCCTCAATGCCCGCGAGGAGCTGGGCGAGACGTTCATTATCGTGAGCCATGACATGGATTTCGTGAAGAACGTCTGTGATCGGGCCATGCTCATGCGCAATGGAAGGGCTATATTCACCGGCCTGCCGGACGAGGTCTTAAACAAGATCACAGAAGAGGAAGAGAAGGAGATGCTGGGGAGTTAATTTGAGAGTCTTCGTCGACGGCAAAGAGATTGAGCTGGCAGCTGGAGCTTGTCTGGCGGATGCCCTGCAAAAAGCAGGCAACCATCCTGCCAAAGACGCTATCGTGGGGGTGGTCAAAGGCCGGGGCGAGAAATCGCGTCAGACCAACTCTTATTGGCTCAATACCACCAAAGGCAAAATCAGAATTGAGCTTTTAGAAAATGAGCTGCAGAAGATCTGGCATGAGGTCGTGGAAAAGATCTCAGGCTCTCAGGTGAGATGGGCTTCAGCAGATGGCATAGCCTTTGGGCCGTTCTCATCCAGAATATCTTTTGCCAGGGATGCGCATGAGTACAATCGCTGGGAGGTGGTCTTAGGCGCGGCTGGCTTTGATGCAGATAACACTCAGCTGATATTCATGCAAAGGAGGCATTCAGCTGTTTACGGCACGCCCAAGGATGGAGGGGTGTTTGCTCATGTCGTAGGAGGCAAGAACACCCTTGACCGGCTGGAGATCGGGGACAGAATTGAGTCTATAGAGCCAATTGTGGAATGGCAGGACCTGACTGAGAAGATGTCCACCCTGGATCTAACTCTGCCCGTGGAGGAGGGCATGGAGATCTATACTCGGGTCCAAGCAGAGCTCATCGAGGACGCGCCACTTGGTGCGGAGTTCTTCCTCGCTTTGACCAGAGACGGCACTTTCAGGGTTGATTCCGTATCCAGCTCTTATATCTCATCCGACCACCTTCTGACGGAGCACGTTGCATATGAGCATCGTGAGCCCCGTCTGGAGGGCGTGGTCACGGTCAGAACGACCGGACGGGGTCTGGGCAGGATCTTCATCTACAAGCATGATCGCACCTCGAATCCCAGCCATTCTGTAGTGGCGAGGGTAATCAAAGGCATGGACATGGTCAAACTGGCAAAGCCCGGCCAGATGATAACATTTGATGTAACCCCCGAGCGCATAATGCTACTGGGCAAGTTCCTGGTGGATGCCAGGCAGGAGATGGAGCAACGAGGAATTGAGGCCGAGGTTGAGGGCTACGAGGGCGAGGATGCGGTGGTGGTCAAGCAGGAGCCAGGTGCCACCATGGAGATCCTGAAAGCCAAAAAGGTGCGAATCTCATCCATTCCCTCCAATCGCCTCATCTCCGTGCAGCTCTACCATGACCTGGCCCCCAAGAGCCTGGACTATTTCCGCCATGTCACCGGCCTCAAAGAAAAGCCTGTTGGGCCACTGCCTGTCTACTTCACCTATGAGAACACCCTGCTCTTCAAGCCGGAGGTCGAGGCGGTGAGCTACAAGGAGCTACTTCCTGAGAACAAGCCAACTGGGCCTGTGCCTGCCGGCTCGATAGGCATCTCTAACCAGGTCTCAAAGAAGATCGGTCTGGTGGGCATCCGTCTGGAAGAGGACAAACGATATGGGCCCTCGGGCGAGAAGTTCGAAGCTACGAACATCATCGGTCGGGTTTTAGAGCCGGATAAGCTCAGAGATGTGAAGGAAGGAGAGACGATCTACATTCGGGAGGAACGGTAATGTTGGTCACTAAGTATCTAATAATGTCCTCTGAGTCCAATATTCTCCCTTCGGATATCGCCATGAAGATCTATGGTTCAGGCTACGATGTCCTGGTCAAGGAGACCTGTTTCGGCGTTATTATCAACGGGGAAGAGGAGGTTATAGAGAAGCTTCTTAAGGAGATTCGCAGTCTGGATCCAGCCGGCATATTCGTCAAAGATCGGGGATTTCCACCGGGCGACCCAAGGCGCTGCCGCGGTCGCAGAGGCGGAGGAGCCAGGCCAGGCTTCTACATGATCGAGTCTGAGTCAAAGCTGCTGCCTATGATCTCCAGGGCTTTAGCCTCGGAGGAGGAGTGTGAGCCTGTTCCGGAAAAGAAGGCGCGTCCCATTCCTCTTGAGAGGCTGGAAGAGATCGCAAAAGAAGATTAATTCTGAGGTAAATCAATGGCAAAAGTAATCGTTTATCCTCCCACCAGTATGATCCTCTCGGACCTTGTGGACAGGATGGGCCACAAGGCGCTTGTAGTTCCCGAAGCGGTGAGAAAGCTCGCAACCGATAATAATCTCGCCTCACCGCCTTTGAATGTCACTTCTGAGGAGCCCAAGAAAGGGCTTCGCTATGCTGCAGTCGATGTCCCCTCAGGAATCCGGGGCAGAATGGCCCTTATTGGCCCGATAATCGAGGAAGCCGAGGCTGCGATCATCGTCCAAGACCCGGGGTGGCTCACAGGATGCGCGGGATGCAACAGGACCAATGAGCTGGTCAGGCTGCTGATCAGGACCAAAGGAATTCCCATTTTGGACCTTTCTTACCCCACCAATGATGCCGAGGCCAGGGATTTCGTGCAGAAGATCAAGAATTTCTTGGGGGATTTAAAGTGATTCGCATTGCACAGCTCTCCTGTGGCGCAGAGTACAGCGGCATTCAAAAAGAGATCGAAAGGGCGGCAGAGACCGTAGGGGCCAAGATAGTCTACCCGGAGGTCTCTTTAGATGACATGCTCAATGTGGAAGAGAAGTTCGGGGTACGAGTGGCTTCTGGAGATCTCAACCTGGCCATAGCTCGAGCAGTGAGAATTGTGGAGAACCCAGACCTCGCCGATGCTGTGGTGGTCATGACCTGCTTCCGATGCGCTGAGGCGGCCATCATACGCTCGGAGATCCGAAAGTACATCCATGAAAACTCCAAGATCCCCGTCTTGAGCTACTCATTCACCGAGAGGACCACAGCAGAGACGCTGCTTACCCGTATGGAAGCTCTGGTTACCACGGTCAAGTACAGAGGCCTCCTGGCCCGGGAGAAGCAGAAGGGCCTCACCGCGGGAATCGACTCTGGATCCACCACCACCAAGTCAGTGGTGATGAGAGACAATAAGGTGATAGGCACTGGCTGGGTTCCCACCACAGAGGTCTTGAAGAGCGCAGAGGATGCTTTTCAGGAGGCTCTCAAGGCCGCAGGGGTCAATAAAGAGGATATCCAAGCAGTGGGCGTTACTGGGTACGGTCGATTTCTGGTGGGCAAGCATATCAATGCCAAGCTCATCCAGGAGGAGATCACCGTTAACTCCAAGGGAGCAGTCTTCCTGGCAGATGCTCAGAAGGGGCCGGCAACAGTTATCGATATCGGCGGCATGGACAACAAGGCCATATCGGTCCAGGACGGAATTCCTGGGGGCTTTACCATGGGCGGAATATGCGCCGGTGCATCCGGCCGGTTCCTGGAGCTCGCCGCCCGCCGCCTGGGAGTCGACATCACCGAATTGGGCAAACTGGCCCTGAAGGGAGACTACAGGAAAGTGGCCATGAACAGCTACTGCATAGTCTTCGGCACTCAGAGCCTGGTCAACAGCCTTTCCATGGGAAATAAGCCCGAGGATGTGGCTATGGCTGCCTGCCACTCCGTTGCTGAGCAGGTATATGAGCAGCAGCTGCAGGAGGTAGAGGTTAAAGAGCCGGTGATCATGGTAGGCGGAACCTCGCTCATCGAAGGCCTGCCCAAAGCGATGGAGGAGCTATTGCAGGTCAAGGTGACCGTTCCCCCCTATGCCCAATATATCGGGGCTGTAGGCGCAGCTCTCCTGGTATCGGGGCTGCTGGAGGGCTGAGATGGACCCAATGGAGGTCTTCAAGATAGAGGTGACCGGCGGGGAGGAGTACGGAGCCAAGAAGTACCGAGAGATAATAATGGACATCCTGCAGGACCTGGGTCTAATCAGGTCCATTGGCAGGCTTTATGTCTATGTCGACATTTCAGTTCCAGTCTTCGCAGTCTACGGCCTCCTCCGTTCCGGCATACCGCCCCTTACGGTCAAGGATGTGGGAGATGTGATGAAGGTCGGAGGCGGCCACCAGATCAAGATCAATGATGAAGAGCATATGGCAGACCTCCTTAAGGCTTTGTGGAAGCGATACGGGCGGGAGAGGGTGGAACAACCGGCAAGGGACATTGTGATCATAGCCTCAGATTCCTCGCCTGCCGATCTGATGGTTACGGATATGGAGGCGGAGTTTCTGCAGGATCTGACCGATGCCCTGGTCAGAGTAGTGCCAGAAGGATTTCGCAACCGGCGAAACATCATGACCAAAGACAGCTTCTTCTTCGTCGCTGCTGAGGAGTCGATCAAGCCGGAGCTGATATCAGAGATCGAAGAGAAGATCCGGGAGATGGAGAATGCTTGAGCCTGTGATGTTCACCGGAGGGTTGTACAAGCACGACCTGGTATTGGAGCTGGTGGAAGACCTGGGCGGCTACATCCTGCAGAAGAATGTTACTCAGACGGAGATCATACTTTTATTGCTGGTTCCTTCAGAGGATATGAATGCTCTGGAGATCCTGAGCCGAGATCTCAGAGGGGAGCTGGTAAGGGCACCGCTGGCGGGAACAGAGGTGGCGGTGGTCACACCCACCCTGGCCATTCATCATCTGCCTCATGTGGCCTGCGATATTGCCGAGTATCTGCGCAGGCACGGTTCCAAGAGCAACATGCTGGGACTGGCCCGGGGTGTGGGCAGGGAGATCGCCCAGATAAATGAGTATGAGACCGCTCTGATAAACGAGCATGATGCCGCAGTCTTCATCTTCGGCAACTTTGGAGACTGCATCAAGAAGAAAGAGGACCTCTACCGGAATATCAGCGTGCCTGTCATAATTACCGGTGGGCCGAAGATAGATCCAGAAGAGCTGCCCTATGCCTTTGGCTATGTGCCGTCCATCGGCCGGATGGCCCACAGGACCCGCAAGGCCACGGAGATTGGATCCCTGGACAATATCGTCGATATGGTGGGAAGGGCGCTGGATAAAACCCGGGAAGCAATCGCCAAGGATCCTCTGACCACCTCACCGCCCAGGGTGATGGATGCGGTGCGAGAGCAGGTTCCTGAGGTCGAGTTCTCCTATTCCCCTCTGCCAATTGCCCTCAATCTAACCGGGGTGCGGGTAAAGCTTCCTTATGCGGGCTATCGGGATAAGGTGGCCGCAGTGACATTTGATGAGGGTGTGAAGCTTGGCGAGGTGGCCACCATCAGGCCCTCGAGGATGAAGGATTATATACTGGTGAGGATACTGCCCAGTTCGGAGACTGGATTCGTCTTCTAATTCCAGGCTATTGCGGAGCCAGGGCGAAGAGGCTACAGGAGTCTGATATCATGAGCTTTGAAGATGAGCTTGATGCCATTTTGGTCAAGGGAAAGGACAAAGCAGCCAAGGACATTTTGAAGGCCGTGGAGAGAACCTATGGCGAGGTGCCCTATATCTTTCAGTTCATGGAGGATGACTCAGAGCTGCTCATCACCAAGGTGTTGCACAACAATGCCATCTTGAGGAGCTCTAACCTGGATGCAAAGACGGTGGAGCTGATCTCGGTGGCCGTGTCTGCAGCATTGCGGTGCAGCCACTGCCTGAGGCTGCACATCCGGCTGGCCGGAAGCCTGGGGGTGCCGGATGATCAGGTTGCTGCGGCCATATTCCTCGCCGGGAACCTGGTGAACGCCAGCGTGCTTGCGACCGCGGCGCGTAATCTGGATGAGGAGCGAGAGATCTGCCGGTCCTGTGAGATAGCAAGCGAGACCTGCGAGATCAATGGAAGGGGGGAGGATTGACCCTCTCCTTCCTTGAGCTTCATCCGGGATACTCCCATTGACTTTTTATCTCTTCTCAATATGATCTCAATCGATGTGATATCATGACCGATGGCGGCTCCAATAGTCCTGATGGCCGATCTTCCGGTGACGCGCCAGAGCCAGCCTGGTGGTGGACAGCAGAAGAACATCGCAATGCTTTGATTGTCCTGCAGCTCCGGCTGAGGAGGGATATTCTCAAGTTCATCGCCAGCGGACCGAAAAGCTCAGAGCAGATATGCCAAAGGTTTAACCTCAGCCCGGAGAAGGCAGACTATCACCTCCGCATGCTAGAGGCGGCTCTGGTGATCAAAAGGTGTGGAGAGATTCTGGATATCACTCCCACCGGCGTCCTCTACCTGGAGAATGTTGAAGCCAGGCGCTGATCTTATTTAGGGATACTGATTTTCTAGAAACGCTAAAGTCGGAGCTATCTACATAGAACGATTCTAGGGCGAGAAGACATGCATGAAGGAATGGTAATTGGTCAGATGGATCTGAATACAGGCATTGCAGCTGCCGACATAATTGTCTCCTTGCCGGGAATGCTCGATGTTCATCTTTTCGGGGCCGTTGCCCGCAGGGCTGGTCCGCAGCTGATCCGTCGAGCGCAGAACCGGCCGCACCGGCTATCCAGCTTCGATAATTCTATGCAAATGCAATCAAGAAGAAGGCCAAGCTGATGATCCTCAGAATAATAGCAGTCGGGCGCTTGCGGGAGAGCTACTGGCAGGATGCTGCCGCAGACTACATCCGCCGCCTACGTCCTTACGCCCGTCTGGATATGGTGGAGGTGGCCATCAGCTCGAAGGAGGCTGCATCTCCTGCAGCAGAGATCAGGGCTATGGAGGCGGAAGGAGCCGCGATTCTTGAAAAGCTCAAGCGCCATTCGGGTCCGGTGATAGTCCTGGACAGGACAGGAGATGCCCTTAACTCGCAGCAGCTGGCGGAAAGGCTGGAGGATTTGATTCTGGAAGGAAGATCGGAGGTGGCCTTCATCATAGGCGGCCCCCTGGGTCTGGCGCCAGCGGTATTAGACCGGGCGGATCTGCTTTTATCCTTCTCTCCGATGACCTTTCCTCATCAGCTGATGCGGGTTATCCTCCTGGAGCAGATATATCGCAGCTTCAGAATAATGCATCATGAGCCTTACCACAAGTGATCATGCGACGATACGATTTTCTGATGATGCAATTTTGTCGTCCTGCTTCTAGAGGCCGGATTTGCTGGCAGTGATATTTCCGCTTCCTGCCAGGCTCCCGTCTTGATAGATTTTGTAGCTGCCCTCCATTCTCTCTTCGATGATGGCCAGTTCCAGCCTGTAATCCCTGTCCTGCTCCACCTGCTTCACGTTCAGGCTGATAGAATCATTGGAAGCGATGTGACCGGTGGCAGTCACCGGGATATCTGTGCCTTTCTTGAGAACATTGCCATAGCCCTGCAGCCTGTCGTTGGTCTGAATCAGGATCAGATCCAGTGCTTCCTGTGTATTCTGCCCATCGATCACTGTATTGAGAATTACCTTCCAATCTCCCTTCAGATCTACAACCGGCTCTTTTATTTCTGGCTCATTTGTGACCGGCTCAGTTGGCAGGGGATCTTCTTTTGGTGCGTTGGCTGTTTCATTTGATGCCGCATCTATTTGGCTTGTGTTCTCATCAGCTTGATCATTAGCCTCTTCTTTGGATGTGCTATCGGGATTCAGCGCTGCAGCATGGCCAGTTGAGGACTTCACAGCATTTTCGTACTCTGCGTCGTAATGATACTCGGTGTTGCCCCTGATTATCCATGTTCCGCAGCCTGCCCAGGCCGGGATGGTCAAGAGAGCTGCGATCAGCACCAGACATATTATTGGATGGATCTTCAATATCTCGTACTCCTTTTGGTCTTGATTTTGCCTTGATGATTCTTAAGCGGAAGAGTGATTAGGTCAAAATCAGCCTCTCAGCTGGAGAGTCTGCTGGCGGTGGCATTTCCTCTCCCTGCCAGCTTTTCGCTCTCATATAGCTCATAGATGCCTTTCAAACCGCCTTCAATGACGGCCAGGTCCAGCTGATACTCCTTCTTTTGCTCGACCAGTGACACAATCAGGCTGACGGAATCATCGGATATGGAGCCGGTAGCCGTTGCCGGCAGATCTGCTCCCCCTTCGAGAATGGTGCCATAGCCCTGCAGCCGATCTCTTGTCTGGATGAGGATCAAATCCAGAGCATTTTGCTTATCCTGCCCGTCTATCTTCATTTCGAGCAATACCCTCCATTCTCCTCCCAGGTCTGCAATGTTTTCCTCCTTTGCAGCAGCATTCTCCTTTATTTCAGGATTGAGGGTAGCAGCAGCGCCCGTAGAGGATGCTACCGCCTGATCGAAGTCCGGGTCAGAGAGATAATCAGTATCATCCCTGATCACCCATCTGCCGCAGCCCGCCCAGGCCGGGCTGGCCAGGAGGGCAATGACCAGGGCCAGGCATAGAACTGAATGAATCTTCAATATCTCGTGCTCCTTAGTTCCTGATGCTTATCTATTGGTTCTTCAGCAGTTGAGAACGGGTGCAGGATCAGCCCCTCAGCTGGAGAATCTGCTGGCAGTGGCATCCCCCGTTGCCATCAGTTCGTCGCCAGAATATATCTCATAGCTGCCTGAAATGGTCCTGTCCGCCTTCTCCAGATACAGGCTTACGCTCTTGTCGATATCATTTCCAAATTCGTCAATCACCGCGTTTGACTGAAGTCTCAGAGAGCTTGAGGTGACTGTACCCTTAAAGGTCTGAGGGATCTTGGTATTCCTCTCGATCAAGCTTCCCATTCCCACGATGCTTTCTCCAGTTTGAATGAGATTAGCGTCCAGAGTGCATCCCGAGCCAATTAGGTCAACGGTCCATTTTCCGCCAACATCCATGGCATCTGATGCTGCCGCTGAAGTATCTTGCGTGCTCATGACGGATCCATCCGACAGGCTGCCTGCGCCATCAGCGCTCCCGCTCTCATCCGGGGCGGGCTTTGGCTTGCTTACATCGATATTTGCGGTCTTGCCCCCTGGATAGGGGTTCAAATCGCTTGAGGCTGTGCTCGACTTGCTGGTAGAGGCTTCTCCTACTTCATTATCTGCGGTCTTCCCCCCGGGATGTGGATTCAATCCGGACGATGTTGATTTTTCCGTGCTGGCAGCGGCATCTGCCACCTGCACCTCAGAGGTGGGGGCGGAAATGGTATAATTCTGTGCTTTTATGTTCTCAGCCTCCCCTGTACCCAGGCGCTTGACCCATACCTGGACCTGATTTTCTCCTATATCATCTTCCGAAGTATTCCAGGTCCAGCTATTCTCGGCAATCCATCCGGTCTTCTCAATAATCTCCCCGTTGGTTGCAGGTCCCTTCAGTAAGAAATCAAAGACCAAATCTTCATCATTCGGATTTGTCGTGTTTGCCGTCCAGACGATTACCGATCCTGCCACCTGCGGGCTGATCTTGTCAGGATCCAGGCTCTGTAAGGTCACATTCCCTTTTGCCTGCTCAACTAGAGAGCCTAAAGGCATAGCTGCTCCTGCCTCACTGGATATAGTTGAGGCGGGAGACACTGCTCCCGAGGTCGGCAAATTCTGGTTCTTGCTCACATAAAAGTCAGTATCTCCTGATGTGTCTCCCAGGGGATTAACGCCGCATCCATCTGCAGACGCAGTATTCGTCAGGGAAAAAATCTGCGCTGTTATGCACAAGAGCATAGCTACAGAGATAAACAGTATCTTGAACAACATTTTTTCCTATCCTCCGCCATTCTCAGCATGCTTCGGGTTTCAACGTTTTAAAGTTTCCCCTCAGACGTCATTCGACGAAGGCGATCCCTCTGATATAAGGCATCTTGGTCCCTCGATAGCTTTATCAATCATTAAAGTTCTTATGGCCGGAGACGGCTTGTGCGCCGTTGGGTGATTGAGCATGAATGTGTGGGATCGATTTATCGGGTAGAATACGATTTCTAGATACTACCTTACGTGACGGTGAACAGACTCCAGGCGTATCCTTGGGCATGGACGAGAAGCTTGCCATCGCTCGAGGGCTTGATTCTCTGGGGGTGGATGTCATTGAAGCCGGGTCGGCAATGACCTCTGAAGGAGAACGCCTGGCAATAAAGAAGATTGCAGATTCGGACTTCAAAGCCGAGATATGCAGCTATGTTAGGGCTTTAACCGCGGACATCGATACCGCTCTCGCCTGTGATGTGGACTCAGTCCATCTGGTCGTTCCGGTGTCTGACCTTCACATCCAGATCAAGCTGAAGGCCGACCGGGAGTCGGTGGTGCGCATGGCAGTGGATGTGACGGAGTATGCCAAGGACCATGGCTTGATCGTGGAGCTGAGCGGCGAGGATGCCAGTCGCGCGGACCAGGATTTTCTGGCAGGTCTTTACACAGCCGGAATCGAAGCGGGCGCGGACAGGCTGGCCTTTTGCGATACCGTGGGCGTGTTGGTTCCGGAGGTGACAGCGGACATATTCTCCCGCCTCTCCCGGCTGGAGGCGCCCATCAGTATACACTGCCATAACGACTTTGGCATGGCCACCGCCAATACAGTTGCAGCCCTTCGCGCCGGAGCCTCTCAGGCCCATGTGACTGTAAATGGAATTGGAGAACGGGCGGGAAACGCGAGCCTGGAGGAGGTGGTGATGGCCCTGGAGTCCCTTTATCAGATCGATACTGGGATCAGATGCAAGGACATCTACCAGCTCTCAAGGACGGTCTCGCAGATGACCGGCCTTCTGGTGGCTCCTAATAAAGCGATAGTGGGCGAGAACGCCTTCACCCATGAGGCAGGAATCCATGTGCACGGTCTTCTGGCTGACACCAAGACCTATGAGCCCATGCAGCCGGAGAATGTGGGTAGAAAGAGGCGGATAGTGTTGGGCAAGCATGCTGGTCGGGCCTCAGTTGAGCTGGCTATGCGCGAGTTTGGCCTGTCTGTCACATCCCAGCAATTGAACCAGATAGTGACAAGGGTAAAGGAGCTGGGCGACAAGGGCAAACGCGTCTCGGACGTGGATTTGCAGAGCATAGCGGATACCGTGCTCTCCATCCAGATGGAGCCGAAGGTGAAGCTGGAAGAGCTGACGGTGGTTGCCGGTAATACCGTAACCCCCACAGCGTCGGTTAAGATCCTTCTCGCCGGAAATGAGAGGCTGGAAGCGGGAGTGGGCGTAGGCCCAGTGGATGCGGCCATCAATGCCATAAGACGGGCTATATCAGGCGTGGCTGATGTTCGCCTCGATGAGTATCATGTGGATGCTGTAACTGGCGGGACCAATGCCCTAGTAGAAGTGTGGGTGACAATGGCAATGGCAGATCGGAAGATTACAGCTCGAGGAGCTGGCGCAGATATTATCATGGCATCAGTGGAAGCGGTGATTAATGGCATCAACCGTCTGATGCGGCTGGAAGAGGAGGAGATAGCTAGATGTCGAAAGGCATAGCCCGAACGGGCACAGATAAAAATCGAGATACGCCCCATAAGATGACCGGCGCCCAGGCGGTGCTGGAAAGCCTGAAAAGAGAAGGAGTGGATGTAGTATTCGGGCTTCCTGGTGGGGTACTCTTACCTCTTTACGATGCCATATACAAATCAGACATCCGCCATATTCTGGTGCGCCATGAGCAGGGTGCAGCCCATATGGCAGACGGCTATGCCAGGGCTACGGGCAAGGTGGGAGTATGCATCGCCACCTCCGGGCCGGGAGCCACGAACCTGGTTACCGGCATCGCGAACGCCTACATGGACTCGGTGCCCATGGTAGCCATCACCGGTCAGGTGAACACCTGGCTGATAGGAAAGGACGCCTTCCAGGAGGCGGATATTACCGGCATCACTCTGCCCATTACCAAGCATAATTATCTGATCCGCAGCGCAAAGGAGATTCCTGGGGTATTCAGGGAGGCCTTCTACATCGCCCGCACCGGTCGGCCTGGTCCAGTTCTGATCGATCTCCCCAGGGATGTGACTGTGGATGAGCTGGTCTTCACCTGGCCGGATGTGGACCTGCCGGGATATCATCCCTCCTTCAAGGCTCATGAGATGCAGATCAAGAAGGCGGCGAAGGCTTTAATGGAGGCTGAAAGGCCGGTCATCTATGCCGGTGGCGGTGTGAGGTACGCCTCTGCTCATAAGGAGCTCTTTGAGCTGGCGAGAAAGGTCAATGCTCCGGTGACAACCACCCTCATGGGCGTGGGCTGCTTCCCCGAGGACCATCCGCTCTCTTTGGGAATGCTGGGAATGCACGGTACTAAATATGCCAACTATGCCATCCAGGAGTCGGATCTGCTAATGGCCATAGGAGCCAGGTTTGATGATCGGGTGACGGGCAAGATCTCCAGCTTCGCTCCCCACGCCAGGATCGTTCATATCGATGTCGATCCGGCAGAGGTGGGAAAGAACGTGCGAGTGGACATACCGGTGGTGGGGGATGCGCGCAATGCCCTGCAGGGGCTGCTTAAAGAGGTCTCGCCCAAACCTAAAGGCCCCTGGCTGGAAAAGATCGATGGCTGGAAGAAGGATCATCCCATGCGCTATATTCCGGACATGAACCTGATCAAGCCTCAGTATGTGATCGAGAAGCTCTGCGAGCTTGCGCCCGATGCCATCATCACCACAGAGGTCGGACAGAACCAGATGTGGGCAGCACAATTCTTTGTGCATAAGGATCCTCAGAGGTTCATATCCTCCGGCGGCCTGGGCACGATGGGGTATGGATTTCCAGCTGCCATCGGCGCCAAGATGGGCCGGCCTGAGTGCACGGTCATCGATGTCGCCGGGGACGGCAGCTTCCTGATGAACAGCCAGGAGCTGGCAACGGCAGTGGTCAACGACATCCCGGTCAAAGTGGCGGTGCTGAACAACGGCTGTCTGGGAATGGTGCGGCAGTGGCAGGAGCTGTTCTTTGAGAAGAGGTACTCGGCCACTATTCTTGGCCGGACCAGTCCGGATTTCGTGAAGCTTGCCGAGGCCTATGGAGCGGTGGGATTGAGGGCCACAAAGCCCTCTGAGGTCGAGGATGTGATTCGCAGCGCTCTGGCAACAGATCGGCCCTGCGTAATGGATTTCATCGTCAATCCGGCAGAGAAGGTCTCGCCTATGGTCCCGGCGGGAGCTACTTTGAGCGAGATACTGGAGCTGGAGTGGTGCGACGAGGCTCAGTGCGGTCACCTGGAGAGGATTTATGCCGAGGAGAGGAAAGGAGTTCTGGGCGAGGAGGGCTACTAGATGAAGCATATCATCGCCGTCATTGTGGAGAACAAGTCCGGGGTGCTCACCCGCATCGCCGGCCTCTTCAGCCGCCGGTCTTTTAATATCGATAGCCTCTCTGTAGGGGCTACCGACAATCCGGATTATTCCCGCATGACCATCTCCGTTCAGGGGGACAGGGATGTCCTGGAGCAGGTGATAAAGCAGCTGTCCAAGCTGATCAATGTCATCCGGGTGAGCGAGCTGGACCCGGTCGAATCCCTGGAGAGGGAGCTGGCCATCATCAAGGTGAGCGTGGACCGGGAGAGCAGAAGCGAGGTCATGCAGATCGTGAACATCTTCCGGGCCAAGATCATCGATGTCTCCCAGAGGTCGATGATCATCGAGGTCACGGGAGACGAGGAGAAGGTCGAGGCCATAATTCAGCTTCTGCGCCAGTTCGGCATAAAGGAGCTGGCCCGCACCGGAAAGGTCTCGATGGTAAGAGGCACAAGGGTTATCAAGGTTTAATTTTTAATTTAGGAGGAATAAAAATTGGTGAAAATATACCATGATCAGGATGCAGACTTGAAGGCATTGTCGGACAAGACCATCGCCATAGTGGGATGGGGAAATCAGGGACACGCCCAGGGAGAGAACCTTAAGGACTCCGGACTCAATGTGATAGCGGCCGATATTCCCGGATCCCGGGCCTGGAAGAGGGCGGAGGCGGACGGAGTGAAGGCCATGAGCGTTGCCGATGCGGCGCGAGCGGCTGACTACATTCAGATCCTCCTGCCGGATGAGTATCAGGGCAAGATCTACCGGGACGAGATCGCTCCAAACCTTGAGGAGGGCAACGTCCTTGGATTCAGCCACGGCTTTAACATCCGCTACTTCCAGATCGTCCCGCCTGAGAACGTCGATGTGGTCATGGTAGCGCCCAAGGGTCCCGGCGACCTGGTGCGCAGGACCTACCAGGAGGGCAAGGGGGTTCCGTGCCTGGTGGCAGTAGAGCAGGACCATTCAAGAGAGGCATTGAAAAAGGCCCTGGCCTATGCCAAGGGCATTGGCGGCACCCGGGCAGGGGTCATTGAGACCACCTTCACAGAGGAGACGGAGACCGATCTCTTCGGGGAGCAGGTGGACTTATGCGGCGGGGTGACGGAGATGATCAAGGCGGCCTTCGAGACCCTGGTGGATGCGGGATACCAGCCTGAGATCGCTTATTTCGAGGCGTGTCACGAGCTGAAGCTGATTGTGGATCTGATCTACGAGGGCGGATTCATGCGCATGTGGAACAATGTATCCAACACCGCTGAATACGGGGGCATGACACGGGGCCACAGGATCATCAATGAGCAGTCCCGTGAGGAGATGCAGGACATCCTGGCGGAGATCCAGTCAGGCGAGTTCGCCCGGGAGTGGATCCTGGAGAGCCAGGCTGGCCTTCCGGTGAAAAAGTCCCTGGAGAAGATGGAGTCTGAGCACCTCATCGAAGAGGTTGGTGCCCAGTTGCGGGCCATGATGCCCTGGCTGGAGAAGAAATAGGTGCAAGAGCAGAAGTAAGCTTTATATCGTGGCAGGTTATAGCATGTTGCGGACGGGCGCGGGTGCCTCGTGCTCGGACGCAGTGCCATGATCTATGGCCTCGAGATAAACGATTATCAAAAAAGCCAAAAGAACTACATCACAGGAGGGAGGAGCAGTTTCAGAAGCGCGGCCACCTGGCCGCGTTTCGGAAGCTGTAGCATTGCCCTAATTTCTAAAATTTCTGGCAATAATTTAGCATCATGTCCTCAACCAAGAGATAAATATCTTCAACCAGGATGAGTTAGCTGGAGATGCTTGTGCAAAAGCTCGAACCCAACTTCACCGGAATAAAGAATCTGAATGAGGATCTAAGGGCGGCAGCTGAGGTTTACATTCTTAGAAGGCCAAATGATGTGTACGACTTCCTGAAAAAGGGGCCTTCAGCTATAGGCCTGATCTCTGAGGCATATGAGAGAATTCGAGATCATTTCCCTCTAAACGAGATTTTCATGGAGGTCCTGACAGATCCAGGCTCACCGATGGAAAAGGAGCTTTCGATCTCCATATCCACCAGCCTTCCGCCAATCGATGCCATCAGAAAGCTGGATGCCTTTGATGATGGCTGGTGGCTTGGGGCTTCGAGCGGTTCGCCTGCTGATATCTGTATCAAGGTGGAATACAGATAGCATCCCCGCAGAGGGAGTTCAACTGGAAGTCTTACCTGGCTTTAGCTGAAGAGCTAGGGAAAAGCTCTGATGATGGCATAAAAATAATAGAGAGCCATCTATAAAAGCCAATCGACATCAGAATCTCCTGTCTCATACCTTTCAGAATCCATGTCCATAGCCAGGTCGAAGGCCGCTTCCGCCTCCTGATATCTGCCTAAAACTGTGAGCGCCTCCGCCTTTGTGCTCAGTGCATCGAGGTTATCGGGCTGTATTGAAAGCGCCCGGTCCAGAGCAAAAAGCGCCTCCTCTGCCCGTCCCATCTCCAGCAGGAGGATGCCCCTGTCCAGCCAGGCCTGCCCGTAGCCAGGATCTATCTCAACTGCCTTATCTGAGGCCTTCAGGGCTTCATCATGATCTTTTAGACCAGAATATGCGAGAGCTCTTCCCCGCCAGGCCTCGGCATCATCCGGATCCAGATCCAGAGCCCTCTGGAACGCCTGCAGCGACTGATTGTATATGCCATCCAATTCAGCAGTATTGCTCCATACTGTGCCGTTTTCTGCTTCGCTGCTTTCTGTTATTTTTTTCTCTGCTATGTTGATAAGGGCAAAGCCCTTGATCTTCCAGGCCTTGAGATTCTCTGGGTAGCTCTCTATAGTACTGTCCAGAGTGCTTATGGCTTCATCAAACCTCTCCAGCTTTACAAGAAGGAGGACCTTCTTATTTGTGGCATTTAGAGTGGCATTAATGTCGCCAGGCCTTGTGGCTATCGCCTGGTCGTAGATCTGGAGGGCCTTCTCAAAGCTCTCGTTGGCCTGAGAGAATGAGCCCTTCCACATCTGCTTGTATCCCTCTTTGATCCAATGATCTGCATCTTCTTCCATAGTACTGGCGGATGCAGATATGCACAGACAGGCAAATGCTGCCAGGAGAAGGATAATACCCGTGCAACTGCGCACTCTGTACTCATCCTCCAATTGATTAGACCTCGTAAGTCTCATTTCCTCATCCTCATGCATTGGGATTATATTAGATCGAATTTGGGTGGAGGGCGGATGATACAATCGGGAATGGCTTCCCTGTCACCGCCACTTTGTCGTATTCGTTAACGTTATTTGACGTAGTCGGTGTATCTCATTAACTTTGCGCTGGCCAGGGGTTCGTCATCTAGGAAAAGAGAGCATCCCGTAGCCGAACATGGCAAAATACAGCAGCACAGAATGCAGTCCAATAGAAAAGTCTATAAATGTTTGGTTTATTATATTTCATCCTATGCTCAACATTCTGCAGCTATCTGAGAGCCAGATCTACGTAGAGAGCGAGCGCTGGCAGTGCAGCTTCGGCCATGGAAGGCCCGTCAAGCTTGGCCTGGTACTGGAGGCTGTAGACCTTGATGAAGAGGATGATAACGGCTTTTCAATCGTCATCGATGCCAGCCTGCTGCCCCAGCTGGAGTGCTTGGACGGGGAGATATTGGAGGAGGCGAGGGCCGAGGGCCTGGAGGCGAAAGAGGAGCAGATACTCTATGCCTACGAGTCTTATGGTGGAGTGCCGGTGAACATAGATGCTGTCCAGCCTCCCAAGGCCTCATGCGGATTCTCCAGCTTCGTGGCGGACAGCACGATCAGGAGCACGGAGATAGCTGGCACGGGCGAGTCGATGGAGACCCGCCATTTTCAGAATGTGGATGAGGCCATGTCCTTTGCTCGCGACTTCTATGCGGTTTATGCTCCTGTCATCTTTGGATTCATCGATATGGTGCTCGACCATCCCCTCCGATCGGGAGGCACGGGCTGGGACAGAATCAGCCGGATGGCGAGGAGATAAGGGCGGTATATTATGAGGTTTTGCTGCCTGTTCTGTTATTACTCGCTAAGCCTCATGATCTCATTAAATGTCAATCATTTATACAAGCTTGATGTATTATGAGAATTATGCGCTCTTTTCCTATTTAGTCTGCCCGCTGCCTATTATTATTCATAGAAATAATATTTTTGTAAATGACAAATGGGATATACTATCAGAATGCAGGTCTAGAGAATGCAAACCAAACAAGATCTTAAGCAGCTGAAATACGAGATATAGAGTATCGGAACGAGGTTTTGAATATGTCAGCAAAATTGATGGAGTACTTCAACCGGCAGCCGAGGCTTGGCATTCTTGGCACTGCAAGCAAGGATGGGATCGTGGATGTGGCAGTTATGGGCTCGCTTCAGATGATCGATGAGAAGACGATCACCGCGGCGTTTGCTCGTGGTCGCACATTTGCCAACCTGCAGGAGAACCCAAATGCGGTCTATATGATAATGAATCAGGGCTCGGAGATCCTTGATTGGAAGGGGATTCGGGTCTATCTGCGGATGAGAGAGTATGTCACGTCCGGGCCGCAGCTGGAGAGCTACAAGAGCCAGGTGGCCAAGGTCGTTGGCGAGCAGGCGGCGGAGATGGTCCATGTGATGGTCACATTCGATCTGACGGAGGTCCGGCCTCTGATAGACGCTGGCCAAGGCTGGGAGAAGTCCATCTGATCTATTCAGACACATTCGCCCCCCGCACTCCACACCCATATCTCCCTGCAGTGTAAGATCCAGATGATCCGAAAGATGCCGGGCAGGCCCGACCATCTTTCCGGGAGGAAGCGCTGGATGTGGATCTTCGACTCGTATTATAAGGGCACAGTGGAGCTATGGGGCAGAGAAAACGGCCCGATAAAGGTCAGCCTTCCTTTTCCCAATTCATTTTATATGCACCTGAGAGATCCTCCCGCCTACAGGGAGATGCTCGCCGCATTGGAAGGCCTCTACCGGGTGGAGGAGTGTGATTTCAAGACCATCTTCGGCCCTCTGGAGGGCTACAGGATCTTCGCCGGCCGCAAAGTGGCGGAGAAGATCGAGATCCAGACCCGCTACTCTGCCCAGCTTTACAATGTGGACATAAGGAATGATCAGTGCTACCTTGCCGAGCACGACCTCTTCCCCTGCGGGGAGAGTGAAGAATCCCGTTTCTCTCCGGATTTCGCAGTCCCCCTGACCCGTCTGGAGGTGGAGGTAAAGGCAGTGGGCGCAGGGGGCGCCTCCCTCCGGCCCGGGACGGAGATCTCCTCCATCCAGATCTGCAGGGATAGAACGAGAAGTCTGAACGGACCGGAGAGAACGGTCATCTCCGACCTGATGGAGCTGATCAGCTCCTACAACCCTGACCTGATCCTCTTTCCCTATGCCGACAGCTGGGTTCCGGCAATGGTCCGCAAGGCAGAGAGGTACGGCCTTGAGCCGGCCTTCAGCCGCAGCGGCTGGTTCAAATCGATGGCCTCCAAATCCTACTGGAGCTATGGCCGGGCCAACCACAAAGAGAGCGCACTCATTCCTGAGGGGCGGGTGCTCATAGACACCGCCAAAAGCTTCGTCTATCGGGAAGGTGGGCTGAAGGGAGTGCTGATGGCCTCCAGGCTCTCCGGCCTCTCTCCTAACCTCACCTCTCGCTTCACCCCCGGCACTCTGATCTCCAGCTATGAGGTCTTTGAGGCCCTGCGCCGGGGGATGGTCGTCCCCTTCCGGAAGAGCGATGCGGAGAGCGCAAGGAAGATCACCGATCTGAAGGCCTGTGACCGGGGTGGTATGATGTTTCAGCCCGATCCCGGGGTTTATGAACAGGTCCACCAGATCGATTTTACCTCACTATATCCGTCCATCATCGTGAAGTACAATCTCTCCCCGGAGAGCCTGGATCATCCGGAGGTGAAGGGCTTTCTCGCAACAGTGATCACTTCGTTGCTCAACCTTCGAATTGAGACCAAGAGGCGGAAGAAGACCAACCCCGAGTATAGAGGAATCGACTCGGTGCTGAAGTGGATGCTGGTGACCTGCTTTGGCTATACCGGATATCGAAATGCCAAGTTCGGCCAGATCCAGGTGCACGAGAGGATCACCGCCATCTCCCGGGAGCTGCTCATGGATATCAAGGAGCTGGCTGAGGATATGGATTTCGAGGTCCTGCACGGCATTGTGGACTGCCTCTGGGTCCGGGGCGGGCCTATTTCGATTTACAAGGAGGCGGTGGAGCAGATGACCGGCATTCTCACCGAGGTGGACAGCTTTGACTGGATAGCCTTCCTGCCCATGGCCGACGGCTCGGGGTCGTATACCCGCTACTTCGGCCGGCTGGATAAGGGCAGGATGAAGGTTCGGGGAGTGGCTGCCCGGAGAGGAGACACCCCACGCTATTTGCAAAGAATGCAGATGGATCTGTTCGAGCTTCTGGCAGGGGCAGCGAACAGGGAGGAGCTCCGCCTCTGCAAGCCCCGGGCAGAGGAGGTCCGCAGAAGGTACGAACGGGATCTCATGGATGCCAGGGTCGCGGTCCGGGAGCTGGCCGTACGTCGCCGGCTGAGCAGGACAAATTACAGCCGCCGCTGTGCTGAGGCCTCTGCTGTTCAGGCCCTCAAGATCGCCGGCCGTCATCCTGCTCCCGGGATGGAGGTCGGATATGTGGTGGCGGATGCCGGATGCTGGGAGGTCGATTTGGAGGAGGAGGCATCGGAGTATGATGCAGAATACTACGGCAAGCTTCTGGAGAAGGCCTGGGAGGAGGTGGCCTTTGTCTTCAGAGCGTAGACAGATTGCCTGAACCTCAGATAGGCTGGAAAAGGAGGGTTTCGCTCTTGCTGCTGCTCATGCTCATGTTGCGCTCGATGGCTGCGCCAAGCTCATTCATTCTGATCGGCTTATTGATGAAGTCGTCCACCCCGGCGCTAAAGCATTGCTCGCGGCAGAACTCCGGATCAAAAGAGGTGATGGCTATTATCTTGGGACCCTGTTGCCAGCGGCTACGGATGTGTTTGGTGGCCTCGATACCATTCATATCCGGCATCTGGATATCCATGAGCACCAGATCGTAAGCCCGATTTTCCATGGCTCGCAAGACCTCCTGGCCATTTGCAGCCAGGTCTGCCCGGTGGCCGATCCTCTGGAGCATGAGCTGAGTTACCTTCTGGTTCACGGGATTATCCTCCGCGATGAGGATGTTCAGAGCGGATATGATTGTCATTCCGCCGGGAAGGATGACGCTGTTCCTATAAGAATTTCTTTTATAGAAATTTGATGTTCACTGTCGCGGGTCGTAGAAGCACCCTCTATGGCATCCCTAGTCTTGCTTTTATTGCCTGAATATCCCTCTCCATTCTGACGAGCCTATCTTCTCGCAGACTCTCTGCCGTCTCTGCAGTGTGGCCTTTTATCTCCTGTATTATCGGGATTGCTTTTACAATCTGTCCTGCGGTAAGAATTAAGGCAAAGTCAACCATTCGAGGAACAAACCCTTCGAAATCCTTGATAATTACATCCGATACTTCTGCGTCATCAGGACGCTTTGTCTGTGCAAAGGTACTGAAAGCATCGAGTGGACCCTTAGATCCTTCTATGATCACCCACACCTCTTGCTGGCCATTCTTGCCTAGCTGGTTTTGGGCAGCAAAACCATTTACTCCCATAAGCATGGCCTGGTTCATCAGAAAGTACCTGTAGCCAACTTCATGCACCTTAGGGCCGATGATCTCAATTTTCCTTTTCATCCATCCCACTTCTCATCATACAAAGATAATGATTACCCTATATATACATAGGCAAATAGCAGCAAATGGCCCCTATATCTCTTATGTTATCGATTTTCTTGATTATCATTCTTTCTCTCCTTTTCTCGTCTCAGCCAGATCCTTGATTATTTAGATGAACTCGTGTACCAAGGATTTGCTCATCTTCAGTTCCAAGGCGATATTTTCTGCAGGAGTCCCATCGCCATGAAGCTTTAGAAATTTTTATATCTTTTGATGCACTATCACATGATTCTTCGTGTGGACATATCTTCCTCACAATCGAAATACAATCGCAAGGAATTAATCAGATGGCAGTAGTTCCCTTTTGAGGGGAAAGAATGCCATCCATGAGAATTCTGTCCTGGAATGTGAACGGCTTGAGAGCCATCTATAAGAAGGGTTTTGTGGACTGGCTTCTTAAAGACCGTCCCGATGTGCTCTGCCTCCAGGAGATCAAGGCGACAGAGGATCAGATTCCAAAAGAGCTCAAAGGCCTCCCCGGATACATATCGTTTTTCAGTCCGGGCGCCAGGAAGGGGCGGGATGGAGTGGCCCTTTTCACTAAGACCAAACCCCTGAGCCTGGAGTATTCATTGGGCTTGCCTGGCTTTGATGATGAACAGAGGGCGATTGTTGCCGACTATGGGGATTTTCTGCTATTCAATGTCTACTTCCCCAACGGTAAGGCCTCAAAGGAGAGGTTGAGCTATAAGATGAGGTTCTATGATCTGTTCCTCGATCTCATGGACCGGCTTGTGGCCGAGGGCAGAGATATTGTGATCTGCGGCGATGTTAACACCGCCCATAAGGAGATCGATCTCGCTCGGCCCAAGCCGAATGAGAAGATATCAGGATTCCTTCCGGAGGAGAGGGCCTGGATCGACCGATTGATAGAGCACGGCTTCCTGGACACCTTCCGCCTCTTTCATCCTGAAGGGGAAAAATACTCCTTCTGGGATATGAAAACCAGGGCTCGCGAGCGCAATGTTGGCTGGAGGATCGACTACTTCTTCGTCTCTTTAAGCATGCGTGATCGGGTGAAATCGGCTTTTATCCTCGATGATGTCTATGGCTCCGACCACTGCCCGGTGGGAATCGAGATCGAGTTATGAAGAATTCAAGGAAAAAGGTTTTATTGCTTGTTGCCAAATGGACTTCCAGGCTTTATTAAAGGAGGGATAATGATTTGAGGACTGCCAGGCAGATTCCCTGGTACCTTATCGCATCCATTCTGATCTCTTTATCAGCGATTGCTCTGGCTAATCTTTTTGCTCCACCGCTGAAAGAGGCCGGCTCATATCTTGCTTTAGCTCTGGTGATACTGATACCCGGCTACCTTGCAGTCATCTCCCTCTTCCCTGCCGCCGGTGACCTGGATTTGAATAGACGCTTTCTTCTCTCTCTGGTGGCCTCTCTGTTATTGGCAGGGCTCATCAGTCTGATTCTGTATCTTACCCCCAGGGGGCTCCAGGCTGCATCCCTGGCCACTATTCTCTCTTTTCTTGTGCTATTTCTTGCCGCCCTATCCTATCTCCGCTGGTCGGCTCTGCCTCGCAACAAGAGGTTTGTGATCGGAGCGAAGAGGAGCTATCGCAGTCGCAGGACGTCTGGCCGCACCTCATCAGGCTTCGTCTCCTCCCGGGGCCCTCTTCTGATCGCCCTGGCCGCAGTCCTCGTTCTGGCTGGCCTGGCCCTGGCCTTTTATCATTATCAACCTGGCATGAATTTCTTATCCTCTCCCAAGGGCTATACCGATCTGGAGGTCACCTGGCCGAAAAGCGAGCTTGGCGATTCATCCGAAGGGCAATACACGACTCTTACCGCTGGCCGCGACCTGGAGGCGCAGGCGAGGATCGACAACCATGAAGGCATTCCAGTCAATTACTCCCTCCGGCTGGCCTTTGACAATTCCACTATCTTCGTCAAAGGCCTGCGTCTGGCTGATAATGAGACCTGGGAGAGCATGCTGGGCTTTGTGCTTGAGGGACAGCCAGGCCAGCAGAGGCTTGATCTCCTCCTATTCAAAGAAGGGGACAGCACTGCCCCCTACAAATCTGAGCATCTTCTGGTCGATCTTGTTGATGATCAGTCCGAGGATCAGGACGAAATGGAAAACAGCACAAACGAATCAATGGCGAGCTCTGATGGCTTGCCGGTCTCATTTGAAGAGAAGACAAAGGTCACAGTCCTGAGTGCCGGAGGCGGTGGCGGCTCTGGTTCCCAGGTTAGCGCATCTGCAGCCTCCAGCTCCTCTTCTGCCAAATCAAAGCCACAATCCGCTGCAACTGAAACGGAAAAAAAGAATGCCACGGAGACGGCAGAATATCCGCCGCCAGCAAAAGCTGCTGTCGAGACCGGTGCCGTCACTGTGCCGTCTGCTGCGAGCAAGAGCGAGATAAAAGCCCTGCCCAAGGCCAGCATAATCTTTGAGGAAAGCCCTTATCCCGAGGAGGCTGAATCCCTCTCCAGCTCAAATTCCACGAATCAGGCGGCATCTAATCTCTCAGTCCTCCCTGAGAATGCATCTGGCCCTGAGAATGTGTCCACAATCAACCATCCGCCGGTTCTACAGAGCCTCCAATCGAGCATGCCCAGCCCACAGACAAAGGGCACAGCGATCATCTGGAGAGCAGAGGCTATCGATCCGGACGGTGACAGGATCCTCTATCGCTTCCTCCTCAATGGTGAAGAGATGAAAAATTGGTCAAGATCCGGCAGCTGGAGCTTTCTCACGCATTATCTGCCTGCGGGCGAATATATCATCACCGTCCAGGCTATGGATGGCCTTCATTCAACGTCGGACTCATTTGATAGCTCTTTGAATGCCACCATGGTCATCCTGGAACAAAACCAGCCACCCATTCTGAGGGAGCTGGAGTCTGATCCTGAGAGCCCCAGCCCACAGGGATCCCTGATAGGCTCTCCGACCGAATCGTCTGCAGAATCATCAGTTTCACCTCTAGCAATCTCTCCTGAAGGTCCATCAAAGCCAGCAGATGTTCCCGCGGGCACATCCTCCACTACATCCCTCAACCAGATCCCGGTGTTCGCAGAGCTGAAGCCGGATGCAATCAGTCCACTCGAAATAGGCGCTATCATAAATTGGACTGCCAAAGCTGCAGATCCTGATGGAGACGAGCTATCCTACAAGTTCCTCCTCGATGGCCAGGATATGACCGGCTGGTCCTCTTCTCCTTCCTGGACCTGGGACACATCTGATGCTCTTCCCGGCATACATAGGATCACTGTCCTGGCCAGGGACGGCAAGCACGCCCCTACGGACTCTTTCGATGACTCAATAGATGCTGAATTCACACTAATGGACAAAAATCTGCCTCCCGTCCTCTCAAGCCTTGTGCCGGATCTCTCCAGCCCTCGGGTTCTGGGGGAGACCATCGTCTGGAAGGCGGAGGCCATGGACCCGGACAACGATCCCATCCTATACAAGTTCCAGCTTGGAGGAAAGGATATGATTAGATGGTCAGAGTCGAATAGCTGGAGCTGGTCGACCCGGGGCCTCGCCGCCGACGACTACCAGATCACCGTCCTGGTCAGGGATGGCCGCCACGCATCCGAGTATTCATTCGATAACTCACTGGCGGAGAGCTTCCGCCTCAAGACCTCCATAGATCAACAGATAGACCTGCTGATGAGCCAGAGGGGCTTTAATGCCTCAGGAGATACTGAATATAGCTCCTCTGACATCATGCTAAAGGTGGCTGATACATAGCTGAATTGCATTAGCTTTAAGTTCGTTGTACTCCCAATATCCGCTCCAATCCATGAAGATCATTCAGGTATCTCCCTATTTTCCCCCTCATCTGGGCGGGGTTGAGTATCATGTGAAGGAGCTGGCCGACGGCCTGGCGAAGAGGGGCCACCAGGTAACTGTAGCCTCATCATGCGGAAGATGGAATAACGGATTCGTCCGCATTCCCAGCATCGACCTTTTTTATGTTCCTATTCCCATCAAGCGGCCCAACCTTGAGGCGGACATATATCATAGCCATGTGCCCAGCCCCCTGTTTGCCTTCATGCTCAGAGATTCGTCTCCTCATGTGGTCACCTACCATAACGATGTGGTGATCCCGGGGAACCTGAATGGACACTATCTCCCTCGACCCGTTGGGGCAGCGGTTGAGGGGGTGAACAGGAAGATCATCCGGCCCATCCTGGACCGGGCAAAAATCGTGATTTCAACCACAAAAAGCTATGCAGAAACCTCTCCCATCTTGAAGGACTACATTCATAAGACGAAGATAGTGCCCAATGCAGTGGACGTATCCCTTTATCCCCGGAAGAGAGAGAAGAAGGGCTATGTTCTCTATGCTGGCAGGCTGCTGCACTACAAAGGAATCGAGTCCCTAATCCAGGCCATGAGCGAGGTGCAGAAGAAGGCCGACCTCGAGCTGGTCCTTGTAGGGGATGGCTACGACCGAAGCCGCCTGGAGGAGATGGCCAGAAGGCTTGATGTCAGGGCCAGGTTCACCGGCAGGCTGGATCGGTCCCGGTTCATCGATACCCTCTCTCATGCCGAGGTTCTGGTCCTCCCCACCCAGAATCGCCTGGAGGCATTTGGCATCGTCCTTCTCGAGGCCATGGCCTGCGAGACTCCCGTCCTGGCTTTCAAAACTCCTGGGGTGGCTGAGGTGGCAGGAGAGGGGGGAATGATCTATTCCAGCCCCGGGGAGCTGGGCGAGATGATACTCGAGCTGCATGAGAGCCCGAACCTGAGGATGAACCTCGGCCGGAAGGGCAGAATGGCGGTGGAAGAGAAGTACTCCTGGCCTCGCGCCCTGGATATGATGGAGTCGGTCTACAGAGAAGTGGCCTGAGAGCGGCGTCTCGGGAGATCTTCGAGTCAATAAGTATTTACAGAATAGATCTACCTTCCAATTGATGAATGAGAGATTGAAGGCCACATTGTTCGCCGCTCTGATGAGCCTGGCCTCCATTATCTTCATTCTTTATTATACCGATGCTGATATAAGTTGGGAGTTGATCTCCCGGGTCAACGGGTGGTTCCTTCTTCTGGCGGTCGCTCTTCATGTATTTTCTTGGGTCCTTTACTCTCTCAGGCTCAAGCTGCTTGCATCCATGGCCGGTCACCAAATAACCTTCCCTCTCTCCTTCAGATGCACCCTGGCCTCGAACTTCCTTGCCGCTATCACTCCATCCTCTGCTGGAGGAGAGCCCCTGCGAATCAAGGTCCTGGCAGATGACGGCATGAGCTATGGTGCTGCGACGGCGGTGGTGATAAGCGAGAGGCTCCTTGATAGCATATTCTTCTTGACCTCACTGGCCTTTTTTCTCATGGTCTCCGGCTTTTTCGCCGGCTTCGGCCTGAAGGTTGGAGCGATATTCCTGCTCTTTCTCCTGGCTTTCCTGGCATTTCTCAGGCAGCTCATCATCCGGCCGAAGAGGGTTGCCCGTCTGATGGAGTGGATCAAGAAGAAGACCGGTAACCGAGCCATCATCCTCACCATAGAGCGGGAGATATGGCTCTTCCGGGACGCAGGAATTCAGCTTGTTAAAGAGACAATGCGTTGTTTGCCGGTGCTGGTGGTGATGACGGCATTAATCTGGTTTAGCGATTTTATGGTTCCCTCTGCTTTATTGGCGGGTATGGCTCAGGACCCCAGCATTCTTCTCTCAGTCACCTCCCAGAACATCCTGGCGATATTGAGCCTCTTGCCGTTGACCCCTGGGGCCAGCGGCATAGCCGAGCTGGGAATGAGCTACCTTTATTCCACCTTTGTCTCTCCCGCCTTGCTGCTGCCTCTGATCGTCCTGTGGCGTTTGATCACCTATTTCTTGAACATTGTCGTAGGTGCAGCTTTCGCCGGAGCGGCCATCAATGGAATGATTAAAAAATAGAGCAAAAATAATTGGCATGCAGACCATCTTCCGGCCTGCAGCCGATAACCTCTCCTGATTCCACTTCTTTTTCCGTCTAGTGTGTGCCAAGGATGTAGCCTATGATTCTGCCATAGGCAGGCCTGGCCACCAGCGTTCCTAGGACCACTCCAATGATGATGATCAGGGCGAATCCGGTCAAGGCACCGAATCCCATATAGAGAAGCGGCAGCATGGCCACGATCGTCGTCGCTGCTGCGCCCAGGATTATGGCAAAGGCCCGGGACAGCCGGCTCAAATAGATCTTGCTGGTGGTGGCAGTCACTTTGCCCACGCCTGCCTTCTCTGCCGCCTCCGCTGCTCTCTCCTTTATGCTCCGGTCGGATGCAGCTGGCGCTGCTTCGCCTCCTCGGATCACCTCATCGGTGATGATGACCAGCTGATCGACGCCCGTCCCTATCACCATGATGATGCCGGCCAGGCTGGCCAGATCGAGCTGCCATTTGGCCAGGGACCAGACTCCCAGCATTATCGCCACCTCGCTCAGCGAGGTAAAGAGCATGGGCAGAACTATTCTCCTCTCACGGTAGCGGTAGTATATCATGCCCGCAACTGCCAGGAGGGCGATCAGGCCTGCGATCACCATCTGGATCTTGAACTGCTTGCCCAGAGCGGCAGATACCTGTCCTGATCCCACGATCTCCACATTGACCGGCAGAGCGCCCTCCTGGAGGTGAATTTGAAGCTCCTTTGCATCCTGGGAGCCCTCATCTCCGGCGCCCACGCGCGCCTCCAGCCCGCGAGAAGGAACCTTCTGCAGACTGCTCGCCAGCTCTGGCGATAAAGGTGCGCTGAAGATGGGATCCTTATCCAGGTACATGGTTATGGGGTGAGCTTCGGGATTCTTGACCGCGCCCGTGTCTATGGCTGCCTTCTGGAAGGCTGCCGACCCCTCCTCGGATAGAGTGAAGGGCACTCCCCAATTGCCTTGCTGATCTCCTCTGGGGATATCCACAGACTCAACTGCATCACCATAGATGACATGCATGGTCTGGTTGTCCTCTGTCTGGATCCTTATCTCGAACTTGCCAGGCTTGCCCACCACATCCTGAGCTGAGGCCACGTCCATTCCCGCAAGGTCGATGAGGATGTACTTGTTATCCACCATCCTCACTCTGATGTCTTGCAGCCCCAGGCGGTTGAGCTTGGAGTCAAGAACCCTTTTCGTCTCTTCTACTGTTTCCTTGGTCAGGCCCTCGACGAAGGTATCCTCGCCAGCGGGCACCTTTCCTCCTACCGGAGCGAGAAGGGCATCAAGGGATTCCCTGGTGACGTTGGTCCTGATCTCATACAGGACGGGAGCAAACTGCACGATCTTGACGTCAGCATCAAGGTTCTTTTGCAGGTAGTTGATGATTATCGTCTCGGGAGCAGCAGGTATAGTGATCTTGGTGGCGTTGGCAAGTGCTGCTGTCTCTGCGCCCATATATCCCAGGTTGTCTGGAAGCGTTGGATCGATCCTTCCCGGCACCGTCACAATATAGCTGTCACCACGCCTTTCCACGGAGCCGTTGGCAAACTGGTACTCGAGAATGCTCTCAGGATCTGCATCCACCTGGACCATAGCTCCCTGCAGCTTGAGCTGAAGGTACGATCCGCCCTGAAGGTCCAGGCCGTACTTGAGGCCGAAGGCCCCCAAACAGATCAACGCCGCCGCTAGGAATAAGGCGAATAATAGTACTCTCTTGTCCCTGGACAGGTCTTCTATCAGGCTCATCTCTTCTGCCCCCTTGCTGCCTTTCTTGGCCGGCTAAGGTACCATCTCAGACCCTGAGCATTGGTGACCCAGGTGTTCAAGATATCCGCTGCCAGGCCGAAGACGAGCACCATTGTCATGTCGGCGATGACATCCATCCGGCTGAAAGAGGGAAGTATGAGGTGAAGGAGGTTGGAGACAAGGATAAGGGCGATCACAGCGGATAATGTGGTTGCGGCCATGGTCAGGCCGGTCCCCATCGCTCCTTTGATCTTCTCATCAGTTGCCCCTTTGCGCTTTAAAACCCTCATCGTGAGCAGAATATCGGTATCAACAGAGTAGCCGATGAGCATTAGAAGCGCAGCCACGGTTCCCAGGGAGAGCTGGACTCCAGTCAGATTCATGGATGCCGCTGCCGTCAGGATGTCAGCCAGGGCGCAGAGCACCACCAGCAACGAGACAACGATCTGCCTGAATACTATGAATACCACCAAGGCCATGAGGATGAACGAGAGTGGGAGGTACCTCATTACCTGGGCCTGAAGCTCCTGGCTGTATATGGGTCCCATATGTCTGATCTCAGCATCATCGCCGTATTTGGTAACGATCTGCTGGGCAAGTTCTGTATACTCCTCATCGCTCATGGGGCCGAACTGAATCATGTATCGGCTGCCCACGTCTCTCACATCTGCCAGAGGATATTTATCATACTCTCCGACCACGGCATCTTCTGATTCAGTAGCTGGCACCGTTGCTAATGTGCCTCCCGTGAACTCTATCCCCAGATTCACGGGCGATCCCGTGTTGAGATAGGTTACACCCAAGCTGATCAATGCTAAGATGATGACGACTATGGGAATCAGCATCATCTGCTTGGGCGGATACTTGGAAATGATATCATCCAGTTCCATATAATTCTCCTTTAGCGTCTTCTGGCCCTTTTTCAAAATACTTAGATCTATTTACAGCTTGCTATCCGATTTTTTCCCATTTCTGCAGGCTTACCACCTGAGATAGCGTCTTTCCCCGGCTGATCTCCTCAAAGAGCCTGTTTTCCGTCTTCTCGACCTCTTTTGCTCTTCTTGCGATCTCATATGCCCTCTCTTTGGGAATTACCACCACTCCGCTGTCATCGCCGACGATATAGTCGCCGGGCCGGACCGTCTGGCCGCCGCAGACTATCTCAGAGTTGATCTCTCCCATACCTTTAGGGTCCCCTGCATTGGGAACTACATCCGAAGAGAAGAGCGGATAGTCCATCGGCCTTATTTCCTGCAGGTCTCGCACTGCTCCATCGACGACCACGCCCTCTACCCCCTTGATCTTGCAGCTCAGAGTGGCCAGTCCTCCCCAGGGGGCGATGTTGTTGCTGCCATTGTAGATCACCAGGACATCACCGGGGCCGGCCAGGTCGATGGCCTCGACGGGCTTTGCCCAGTCACCGGCGAAGGTCTGCACGGTTATCGCCTTTCCCACGATCTTCTTTCCCGGAATCAGGGGATGAATTCCGCGCATAGCCCCTTTGCGGTGCATGGCATCGGATATATTGGATGAAGAGACGCTGCGCAACAGGGAGACGATCTCCTCTTCCAGGCTCATCTTGGGGGCGGTGCTGGCCTGGGCAACATCGATAGAATCGCGAATCTTCCGGGCAGATTCGGTGACATTCGCGCTGCGCACAATGCTTCCGCCGACTATGACAATGGCGGCACCGCTGGCCACGGCGTCAGCAGCGGAGGCTGCGTCCATTCCCCCTGCGGCGGCCACTGGGGTCTTAACCTCTTTGACGATCTGCTTAAGAAAATCTATGGTGTCCTTGCCGGTCATCTGCTGGTCTATTCCCACATGAACGCAGATGTAGTCCACTCCCAGCTCTTCCAGCTCACGGGAACGGCCTACCGGATCGGGTACCGTGAGCAGATCCATCATTATCTGCACGCCATACTTGCGCGCCGCCCGAAGTGCATCCTCGATGGTGGAGTTGTCGGATGCTGCGAGCAAGGCCACTATATCTGCCCCGGCCTTGGCCGCCATCTCCACCTCCATGGCACCGGTGTCGACGGTTTTCATATCCGCTACGATCTTCGTCCCGGGAAGGGCTTTCTTCATCTCGCGCACAGAGTCCATGCCCTCGCTCTTGATGAGGGGTGTTCCGGCCTCGATCCAGTCCGCTCCACCAAGGACGGCCTCTTTGGCTATCTGAATCGATCTGTCTAGCTCCAGGAGATCCATTGCCACCTGTAGAATGGGTTTAATACCAAATCACCACCACAACATAACAAGCTTTAGAAAAAGGATGCATGGTATATAAAATGAAGCTGGCAGAGATTTCTGAGGTAGAGCTCAAAGACGATCCCTTTCTACCACACAGCCTTGGCTTTGCCAAGCTGCATGGGAACGGCAACGACTTCATTCTGGTGGATGAGATCTCAAGGGAGCTCGTGGCTGAGAGTGCGAAGAGGAGATTTGCGATCGCTTGCTGCCGTCGTAGCTTCGGCATAGGTGCAGATGGTGTCCTGTTTCTGGCAAGCAGCCAGCGTGCGGACCTGGGCATGAGGTTATTTCAGCCGGACGGCTCAGAGGCGGAGATGTGCGGCAATGGCATACGCTGTCTTGCCAAGTACGCCTGGGAGTCGGGCTATGTGGGTCAATCCTTTGATGTGGAGACCTTAGCGGGCATAATACCGATTCAGGTCCGGGAGAGGGATGGCAGCTTCTGGGCCAGGGTGGATATGGGCGTTCCCAGGTTCAATCGTCCATCCATTCCCGCCTGCGGTTCTGGAGATCTCATGGACGAGCAGATGGGGGAATTCAGGGTCTGTGCAGTGAATACTGGTGTTCCTCATGCTGTTATATTTGTGGATGACCTGGACATAGATATCTACGAAGCGGCACCACCAATAAGGAATTGCAGCGTTTTTCCGGAGGGAGCAAACGTCGATTTCGTCAAGCCGGGCTCATCACTGCAGATCAGAACATTCGAGCGAGGGGTAGAGGGCGAGACATTCTCCTGCGGAACCGGGGCGGTGGCCTCTGCCAGCGTTGCCCGCAGAATGGGGCTGGTCGGGGATGAGGTGCTGGTGGAGACGAAAGGTGGGCCGCTGATCATTAACTTTGAGAAGGATAAAGCCTTCATGGAAGGGCCGGCAGTGACTGTCTATTCTGCAGAGATGGATGAAGAGTACTGGTGGAGCCTATTTAGGGAGATGTGATAATATCATAGCGGCAAGAGGCTGGATCGTGGCGGGACTCTCCGGGTTGGTGATTCTGCTTGTCCTCCTGGTTCCGATCAATGCAGATCATTATTTGATGGAGATAGGCAGCAAGAGCAATCCTAATGCCCACCTCTTCTCCTATGACCAGAAGTTTCGCGAGAGCACAACAGTTAAAAATTATCCCCTGCAAATGACGGCGACCAAGGAGTTCACCGATGCCACCCGCCTCTCGACAAAGATGGAATTGCGAACAGAGGCCAATCTCACCGAGATCGTCATCGATGCGGATTTCATTGGCATTGGACGCTTAGGCTATCTAGTCCTGGATCCTGAGAAGGGGGATTTGAAGCATGAGCAATCGCGGATCAACCACCTCTTCATAGGCAACTTCAGCATCGAGGAGCAGATAATGGTGGCCAAGGACCATATGAATGAGTGTGGTTATGGCTCTCTTCCCTGCGCATGAGTGTTAACTGAAATAATTCGTACTGTATATATTTTATTTTATATTATTTTTGTAGGAAAGCTGCTCGGCCACGATTCGGTCCATCATTTCCAGGAATTCCTGTTTTGCCTGCAGAGGAATGGTCGCTCCGGCGGCGACGTTATGGCCTCCGCCTACTCCTCCAACCGCCTGGGCGGAGAGGGATAAGGCATGTGCCAGGTCCAGGCCGGACCGGACCAGATCCTGGGTCCCCCGGGCAGATACCTTGAGATCCCCTTCCACATTCTGAGCAAAGGCGAGGATGGGCCGGCTGCGGTCTGCCATCTGGAAGCTCATGCCGGCTACAATTCCTATTATCGTATCCAAAATCGCATCTCCGGCGTCGAAGTACTGGATGCTGTTCAATGGGGTGATTCCCCTTTTTGAAACCAGCTTCAAGCCAGCCACCAGGTTCTGGCGGTGCTGGCCCAGGAGGGTATGGGCTTCATCGAAGGCCTTATCCCTATCTCCCAGGCAGACCTCCAGCCCAACTCCGGCATGACCATAACGGGCGGTGGCGTTCAGCAGGGTGGAGTACTCAGAGGCGTCTCTGAGCTCGGTTCCCTCCCTCTCCTTCAGCAGGATATAGACCTCTCCGATCAGCCTTTCCAGCCTGATATTGGAAATGCCATTGCGCAGCCCTTTCTGAACGATGGCTGTGACCAATGAGGCCTTCTCCTCCTGGCTGAGATCTATCCAGCGCCTCCACTTCTCTCCACCCAGGCTTATTCCCACCTCCTTAAGAAAAGCAATACAGGCGTCCTCTTTTCCTGAGAGGCCGGGAAGGTATGGATCCTGAGAGTACTCCAGCATCTTGTAGACCGGGCGGGTCTGTTTACCAAAGAGCTTGATGTCTCTGGAGAAATGGACTGCTCCCGCTCTTGAGCCTATGTCCAGGATGTAGCGGTTCAGACCGATAAGCTGACCGCTGGCCATATCCTGCAGGTCTCCCACCGCCCCCACCACCGCTAAAGCTGCCAGATCGTCGTTAGCGCCAGGGCTGGATGCCAGGGCTCTGGCCAGAAGAAAAGCGCTACCGCTGCCGCTAAGCTGGTTTGCCCCATCTGCTCCCACCAGATGTGGGTTGATGTGGGCCAGGGGTTGTGCTGGGCAGGCTTTGGGTTTATGATGATCGGCTACGATGGCCTGCAGGTTCCTCTCCAGGATCTCCTGGATCATCCCGCTGCCCAGATCGGTGAATATGACCAGATCCGCACCATGGTCGGCAACCTCCTCCAGAGCGTTCTCATCAAGCTGCCGGAAGAAGAGGGGCTTGTAGTCGATGTTCTGCCTATCCAGGGCGGTGCATATGATGGCAGCGGCGGTGAGCCCATCTGCATCTACATGGGAGACAACCAAAATCTCCTTTTGCCTGCAGATAAAATCCGTGCAGTCTTTGCATAGCTCCTTCAGCTCATCGAGCTTCAGGGAAATGTCCATGGCATCTGCCCCTTTTGCCATGTCACTTTCTATTTGATGAATAATTTATAAGTCTTTGGCCCGGGGCGAAGATGATATCCTCTCAGCATTAATCTGTCCCGACCAGCTCGTTCCCAGAAGCCTGAAGCTGCTCGGCATTCTCTCCATCACGGGATAGCTTTCAATGGTGGTAACATTGGATGGTTGTGCTTTTGTGAACAGGAATTGATCCAGAATGGTGATGTTCTCAGAGCTGTTGGTGGAGAATATGTACTTGTTCAATATCTCACCTGTTCCATGAACCTCTCCAATGGCTTTGGTGTTCTCCGGAGAGCCCATCTCGAAATTGGTCATGACGGTGCCGGTTCCGGCAACGTTATGACTGTAGTCGATGTTCAAATTCGATGCTATAGCTTCTCCCATAACCAGGATCAACAACGCTGCAACGATGATCTGGGAGGTTTTCTTTATCATCATGGTCTCCTTTGCGTTTTCTCTTTTCTTATTTAAGACCGACGAGGAGCTGTCTGCTATTAACCAGGCAGACTGGGTGGGATATTATATGAGTTGAGATAGTAGGAGGCATTGATGTTCATGACCACCACCGAATCAGAGC
>ENA-UOOR01001000-UOOR01001000.1-fermentation-metagenome-genome-assembly--contig:-NODE-1000-length-35640-cov-5.409302_pt1 | contig 35640 bp, 33 predicted proteins | sample MGYA00245780_ERZ724029 | MGnify/ENA primary metagenome ERZ724029 (study PRJEB28704, sample SAMN03018315) | fermentation metagenome | biome: anthropogenic terrestrial biome; feature: soil; material... | reverse complement strand
CCTCCATATTATTTTTATTTTTATAAAATATATTGTATCCCACCGGGTGAGCGGAATCATGAGATATATCAAAAGGCATTACAGACAAATCCCCGATTTCGGCACACTCTTCAAGTATCTTTATATTTTCGGGGTTTATATTACCTATGTAAGGATACATTGCATCCCATGTTTTTTTATTTGCATATACTGGTACATTGAGTCTTCTTGACATTATCCCGGCTCCCTGAATATGGTCTATATGCTCATGGGTTATGAATATAGCATCAATTTTTTTAGGGTCTTCCCCTATATTTACAATTTCCTGCTGTATTTTCTTTCCGCTTAAACCTGCGTCAACAAGAATTGTAGTGTTTTCAGTTTTTATATATTGGCAGTTACCGCTACTTCCGCTGAATAATGAACAAAATTCCAACTTCTGAGTCCTCCCTTATGTACCTTATCAAATTCAATTTATATTATCACATAATAACACAGTTTACAAATAATTTATAATTATCCTTATAGTTTATGGATGCGTTCCGGTTTTATAATGCTGTCGGGTATTTTTATTAAAAAATCATATAAGAAACTGATAAGTCATATAAATTTAATATACAGGTGTATAATATGTTTGTTTCAGAAGGGTGTATATGATAGTCAAAATAAAATTTAAGCCATTAATTATATTTACCTCAATTGCATTAATTTTAGGGATTATAATATCTGTTTTTTTTAATACTGCTCATGTGGTATCTGCTGATGAAAAAAAGACCTTTATTAAATGGGTGGATTTCAGAGTATCTTATGATGCAATGGATAAAGCTCTGAAGGCAGACGTAAACAGCATAGATGAAGAGGTTAAATTAAACTGGGTTGAAATCCTGGCTTATTTGGGAACTCGTTACGGAGGAGATTTTTCCAGATATAAGCCCAAGGATATGGATAATCTTATCAGTCAGCTAAAAAATGGTGAAAGCATTGAAACCCTCACAAAAGATTTAAAGCATTACAATTATTACTACGACGCTTACTCTGCAGTTCTGGGGAATTTTGTCGGTCCCTACGAAGTTCAGGTTAAGGATGAAAATAATCCTGAAAAAAAGGAATGGGTTGAAAAATATGGTCTGAAGGTATTTTCTCCCTTAGCTGCCGGATACGGCTATAGTCATTATGATGATTTCGGGAATTCAAGAAGCTATGGATTCAGAAGAGTTCATTTGGGAAATGACCTGTTAGGCTCAATAGGAACACCTGTCATAGCAGTTGAAACTGGAAGGGTTGAAGCTCTTGGCTGGAATCAGTACGGAGGTTGGAGAATAGGAATCAGAAGCCTGGACAATAAAAGATATTACTATTATGCCCACCTTCGAAAGGATCACCCCTATGTAAAGTCGCTGAAGGAGGGGGATATTGTTTATGCAGGGGATGTTATAGGCTACCTGGGTATGACCGGCTACAGTTCAAAGGAAAATGTAAATAATATTAATACTCCTCACCTTCATTTTGGAATGCAGTTAATATTTGATGAATCTCAAAAGGAAACCCTGGCTGAAATCTGGATTGATGTATACAAAATTGTTAAGCTGTTAAACAGAAACGGATCTCCTGTTTCATACAACAAGGATAATAAGGAGTTTGAGAGAATATATGATATAAGATTTCACAACGTACCCGAAAGAACAATCAGAAATGATAATATTGTACCATCAGCCCAATAAAATAAATAGAATATGGAAAACTAAAGGCCTGCGCTTGCAGACCTTTAGTTAATTATTCAGGTTTTCCAATCTATCAATGATTTTTGTCATAACGGCTGCTGCTTCCGCCCTTGTAAGATAATCATCAGGGCAAAATTTCCCTGCCTTTCCCGACATAGTACCATTTGTATATGCTGACTTCACAGCTTTTACTTCTTCTGCTGTCAATTGCGATAAATCAGAAAAGATAGTGTTTATATCCAAATTTTGGAATTCACTGTTTTCGCCTAATACGTCTTGTATTATCATAGCTGTTTCTTTTCTGGTTAACTTCCCTGATGGATTGAGCCTGCTTCCATAACGTTGCAATAAACCAAGCTCATTCATATGTTGAATATGCTCAACAGCCCATGGGTGAATTTCAGCAGCATCTTCAAAGATTAACGCACTTTTTGCGTCTTCGCTATGAGGTAAATATTTTTTATTGCTATCCAATGCCTTACTCATGAAAATCAAAAACTCTTCTTTTGTAGCTGTATTATCAGGCTTAAAAGAGTCAGCCTCATTAACTACACCTTTGTTGAAAAGTTCCATTATGACCTTTCTTGCCCAATGAAATGATATATCATCGAAAACATAAATTCCGTGTTCTGTATCACCGGTTCTCAGCAACCAGTTTCTTTCAATCCATCCCTCTCTTTTTTCATCCACTGTTACCTTGTACCAGTAGTAGCCGTTTTTAAGCACAGGTCCCTCGGTTATCCTGCCGAGCTGACCTGCTCCAAGCTCATGAATATATTTACCGGCAGGTACATCTCTGAGCTGGTAATTGCTTCTTACTCCATCAGTTTTCACATAGTCGCCCACTTCATACAGTACAATATTTGCGCTGCTTGTGTAGGCAGGTGTTGGAACTACCAAGGATCTGCTTGGATTTCCGGATTTCGGAAGATATGAGAAATCTATATTGTTTATTTTTTGTCCATATTCTTTTTCGGCAATATTATATATTATCTGCTGATAGGTATTTCTCCTTGAATAAGACAACATGTTTGGATTGTTGCTCTGAGACCATCCATTATACGCCCAAAGAGCAAAATACCAGTTTTCTAATACATCAGGATCCATATTTCCCACACATGATACATTTTGATATGAGCTCATGCTCCATTTGTTTAAAAGCATATCGGCTCCGGCTTCAATGTTGTATATAACATCATACTTCAGTTTTTCCTGATTATATCCGCCACTCCTGTTGCTTACCTGCATTAATCCAACACTGGTCCCATTTATCTTCGGGCTGCCGTTGGAATTAAAATGTTCATAAACAGACTCCGTCCTTGCTATAGCTTTCAGTATTACAGAAGGGATTGCCCTTTTAAGAGCTACCTCATCAATCATTTTCTCCAGCTCTTTACGAGGTGGATTATAACTGGCATATGCCAATGTATTAAACATAAATATAAAAATTAATATCAACGCTGTAATCTTACGGGTTCTGGTCTTAAATATTTTCATACTTACTGCCTCCCATTCAATATTTTTGACCGTTAATTGTTAATATGTAACCGGTCAATTAAATTTAGAACTTCTGTTTTAGCCGTTTCTAACACCTGAACAGCTTCTGGCTTGTTTTTCCCTTTAATTGAAAAATACACTTTTAATTTAGGTTCGGTTCCTGACGGTCTAAGCACAAACCACGAACCGTCCTCCATGGAAAATTTAAGCACGTCTGATTTAGGATAATTTATTTTCTCAGTCTTTCCATTAATTAAACTTAATGCTGTTCCCATTTTATAATCCAAAACAGCTGATATCTTTTTCTCTGCCAGAATATTAATCTTGTTTTCTCTGAAGCTTTCCATAATAAATTTCATTTTATCCTGTGCATCAGCTCCTGAAAAGCTTAGTGAAACTGTTTCATCAATATAATATCCGTGTTCAGCATATATATCATTCAGAACATCTAATAGTGTTTTCCCATTTCTTTTATAATATGCAGCCATTTCACAAATGAGCATTGATGCGATTACCGCATCCTTATCTCTAACAAATGTGCCTGTCAGATAACCATAGCTTTCCTCATATCCGAATAAGAAGCTGTAATCTCCTTTTTCTTCAAATTTCTGCATTAACTCAGCTATATACTTAAATCCTGTTAATGTATCAAAAGTTTTCACCTTGTATTTAGCTGCTATATCTCTTCCTATCTCGCTTGTTACAATTGTCTTTACAGCTGCTCCATTTTCAGGAATTCTACCCTGAACGTTCAATGAGGAAAGAACATAATTCAACAGCAGCGCTCCTGTTTGATTACCGTTTAGAGGAACATATTTTCCCTCATGGTCTTTAACAACAAGCCCTACCCTGTCACAGTCAGGGTCTGTGCCTATTATAATTTCACCGTCTGATTTCTCTGCCCTTTTGATTGCAATTTCAAAAGAACTGATTTCTTCAGGATTGGGGGATTTTACTGTTGAAAACTGGGGATCAGGAAATTCCTGTTCCTTTACCACAAAGACATTTTTATAACCTGACTCTTCAAGAACTTTTCTGACAAGCTTGTTACCTGTTCCATGGAGGGGAGTATAAATTATGTTTATGTTCTTGTCAACATTATTGTTAAGACTTAATTTTTTTATTTCATTTATGTAAACTGTATCAATATCATTACCTATTAATTTTATTCTGTCATTTTTTTCAAATTGATCAATTTGATCAATTTGACAGGATTTTATATCCCTTAACATTACCTTGTTTATCTTTTCTATAATTGTGTCAGCAGATTGAACAACTTGTCCCCCAAACTGGTCGTACACCTTGTACCCGTTATATTCAGGGGGATTGTGGCTGGCAGTTATAACAACTCCGGCTTTGCATTTAAAATGTCTCACTGCAAATGAAAGCTCCGGCGTAGGCCTTAGGCTCTCAAATAAATAAACAAATATATTGTTTGCAGCAAAAACACAGGCTGCTTTCGAAGCAAATTCCTTAGACATGTTTCTTGAATCATAGGCAATGGCGACGCTTAATTCACCGCTGTAACTTTCATTCAAATAATCTGCAATCCCTTGTGTAGCCTTTGCAACCGTCACAAGGTTCATACGGTTAGATCCGGCTCCTATTTTCCCCCTCATTCCACCGGTACCGAATTCTAATTCCTTGGAAAATCTGTCTTCAATTTCCGAATTATCGTTCTGAATTTTCTTCAGTTCTATTTTTAATTCATCATCCACATATGGACTTTCAAGCCACATGTCATATTTTTCTCTGTACATTAACCCACCCCTTATAAATTTATTTTATTTAAGTAAGCCTTAAATTCATCCTTTAAATCATTCCTTTTTAGTGCAAAATCAACTGTAGCTTCGAGAAATCCTAATTTGCTTCCTACATCATACCGCCTGCCTTCAAATGTATATGCATAAACATCCTCCATACCACATAAAGTTTTCAACCCGTCAGTAAGTTGTATTTCCCCACCGACACCTTTTTTTGTACCGGCAAGTATCTCAAATATTTTCGGAGTTATAATATATCTGCCAAGTATTGCTATATTTGTAGGAGCCTTATCTCGAGAGGGCTTTTCAATCAGGTCTTTAACCGAATAAATTGTATCGCTTATTTTATCTCCTGCCACAACTCCATATTTGTTAACATTTTCCCATTCTACCGGCTGAACTCCTAAAATTGTGGAATTATACTGTTCATATACCTCCATCATTTGTTTCAAGCATGGTTTTTGCGAGTCAATTACGTCGTCCCCAAGCAATACCGCAAAAGGCTCATCACCTACAAATGACTTAGCACAATAAACAGCATGACCAAGACCCAGCGGATTTTTTTGTCTTACGGTATGAATATTAATCATTTGAGAAATTTTACGCACTTCTTCAAATAATTCTTCTTTTTTTGTATTTTTGAGATTTTCTTCAAGCTCTACAGCTCTGTCAAAGTGCTCTTCTATAGAACCCTTATTTCTTCCTGTTATAATTAAAATATCTTCTATACCGGAATCAATTATTTCCTCAACTATGTACTGAATTGTCGGCTTATCTACTATTGGCAGCATTTCTTTTGGAATTGCTTTTGTTGCAGGCAAAAATCTTGTTCCTAATCCGGCTGCCGGTATAACTGCTTTTTTAATTTTCATAACTTACCTCTATATTAATGTTTAATCCTGGAAATTCATGTATGAAGATTCTGACAACATGTTGCCAGAATCCTGTATAGGCATTAATTAGATATACCGTAGCTGCCTTTGATATTGTCTGTAATAAGGGAATCCTTTAATACATCCATGTGTTCGAGTGATTGACCGGTACCCTTTGCAACACATGAAACCGCATCTTCGGCTATGGTTACATCCAAGCCTGTTCTTTTAGCTATTAATTTATCCAGACCATGAATCAGGCATCCCCCGCCGGTCATGACAATTCCTTTTTCGCTGATATCTGCTGCCAGCTCCGGCGGTGTTTTTTCAAGAACTGAATGGACTGCATCAGCTATAGATGTAATTGTTTCTTCCAATGCTTCAAGCATATCATATGAAGATATGTTCAAATTGACAGGGAGTCCGGTTACAAGATTCCTGCCTCTGACCTCCATGAACCTTTCTTCCTCTTCAGGAAATGCCGCACCTATATTTATCTTGAGTTCTTCTGCGCTTCTTAACCCAATCATTACATTATATTTCTTTCTTACATATCTGACGATGGCATCATCACACTTGTCTCCGGCAATCTTAATTGATCTGCTTACCACAATTCCGCCCAGTGATATGACAGCTATGTCGGTCGTACCTCCGCCCATATCTATAATCATATGTCCCGATGGCTTAGTTATGTCAAGTCCGGCTCCTATGGCTGCTGCAACTGGTTCTTCAATAAGGTATGTCTTTTTAGATCCTGCATTCATACTTGCTTCAAGTACCGCTCTTTTTTCTACCTCGGTTACTCCGCTTGGAACACATATTATAACTCTTGGCTTAACAATTGAATTCCCTACTGCTTTTTTTATAAAATATTTCAGCATTTTTTCTGTTATGTCAAAATCTGATATAACACCATCTCTCAGAGGCCTTATAGCAACAATATTACCAGGTGTACGCCCAAGCATCTTTCTTGCTTCTTCTCCAACCTCAAGTATCTTATTGGTATTCATATCAATCGCAACCACAGAAGGCTCATTTATTACTATTCCTTTATCTTTAATATATACTAAGACACTGGCAGTACCAAGATCAATTCCAATATCCATTCTGAAACTCATTTTTATCCTCCTGAATGTATCCCTGATATTTTTGCTGATTAGCCTGAATTTTATGCAAAATTTATCATGTACGTTATAATGATAAAAATTATAACATACAATTAACAAGATTTCAATTTTTTTGTTTTTTATAAAAAGTCATTCTGAGATTTGCAATCTCAGAATGACTGTCTACTTCTTAAGAACTGCTTTAATTTTTTGAACCGGATCCAACAATTCACTTAATGACTTGTCATAATTTAATGTATCAATAATATTTGCAATGTATTTAGACATATCAACTTCAGTGTACCACGGTCTTTTTAAAAGCTCGGGTTTTCTGTAAATCATGTTTGTAGTGAAAATTCTTGATATTATTCCATCTTCATATGCCTTGTCAAATTTAGAAAGACCTTCCGTAAATAATCCAAATGCAGAAAAAATATATACATTCCTTGCTTTTCTTTCCTTTAATTTGTGAGCAACGTCAATCATCGAATCCCCTGAAGCTATCATATCATCAACTACTATGACATCCTTGCCTTCTACTTTTTTACCTAAAAACTCATGGTTTACAACGGGATTCTTGCCATTAACTATTACTGAATAATCTCTTCTTTTATAAAACATTCCTAAATCTAATTCCAAAACAGATGAATAATATATACATCTTGACATTCCCCCTTCATCAGGAGAAATAATCATCATATGATTTCTGTCTATTACAGCATCAGGAACAGTCCTGACAAAGGATTTGATCATCTGATAATGTGGATGAAAATCTTCAAATCCATGCAGCGGTATGGCATTTTGGACTCTTGGATCATGAATATCAAAAGATATTATATTTTCAACACCCATTGATGTAAGCTCTTGCAAAGCTAATGCACAGTCAAGAGATTCCCTTGTTGCCCTCTTATGCTGTCTCCCTTCATAAAGCATCGGCATTATGACAGTAATTCGTTTTTCCTTGCCGTTCATGGCAGCAATTATTCTTTTTAAATCCTGATAATGGTCATCGGGACTCATTGGCACTTCCATACCATACATCTTAAATGTTGCCCCATAATTGAATACATCAGATATTATAAATACGTCATGCCCTCTGACAGTCTCATTAAGCACTCCCTTTGCTTCACCTGATCCGAACCTGGGACAAATTGCATCAAGCAAATAAGTACTTACCTGAGCTGAACCATCCGGCATTGAACCATTTTTATCCTGTCTCCATTCCTTTAAATAATAATCTATCCTGGATGCAATTTCTTCGCAGCCCTTCATAGCTATTATTGACAATTCACCAAATGGCTTGGGTTCATTGTACATACAATCATTTATATTCATCCTTGCCTCCTGTTAAGATGTTACTTTCTTTCATTTTCCCTTTTACATTCTATCAAATATTCATTAATTGTCAAAACAAAGTGCCATAATTTTTGTTAAGATATCTTAACAAAAATAAATCTATAATAAAGCCCCCAGGTTTTATTATAGATTTTGGATTCACATGTAAATCTTAGCTATTTGTGCAGATAAATCTTCATACGTGAAGGGCTTATTTATTATAACCTTACCATTTTTAATAAGCTCCTCATAATCTGCCTGCCTTGCATATCCGGTAATAAAAAGTGCTTTTGCATTATTGTCCAGCTTTTGCATTTCATCATAAAGCTGCTTACCGGTCATTACAGGCATGGATAAATCTATTATTGAAAAAGCAATGCTGTTTTTATGTTTATTGTAATATTCCAATGCCTCAAATGGTTTGCTGAATTTAATCACATCATAACCTAAATCTTCAAGAAGCTCTGACTCCACATCAAGCACATTTTCGTCATCATCAACCAGCATGATCAAATTGCTGTTAATTTCAAATTTACTGTTGGTCTCTCCTAAATGTTTTTTGCTATAAACGGGAAGAAAAATCTCAAAACGTGTACCATATCCTTCTCCACTTTTTACATTAATAAATCCAGAGTGAGATTTTACTGTCCCAAAAACAACGGAAAGTCCCAGACCGGTTCCTTTTGATTTTGTTTTTGTAGTATAATAAGGCTCAAATATTCTCATCAAATCATCTTCACATATTCCTGTTCCGTTGTCCTCAACGTAAATTGTAATGTATTGTCCCTGCTTTAATGTTTCTCCGTGACTTAGCACCATTTCTGAAAAAACTACTGTATCCACCGTTCCGACTTCAATCCTTCCAAGAGAATTTTCTACAGCATCTCTTGAATTTAATATCATATTTAATATTAAATTTTCAATTTGAGTTTCATCTCCCAGTATGGTTTTATTAGAAGCACCATACTTGTAACACAGTTCAATTTTCTTGTCTAATATGGATTCAACCATAGTATAGGTGTTATCCATTACCTCTTTTAAATTAATCGGCTTATTTGTACTGCTTTCCCTCTTAGAAAACATCAGTATTTTTTTTGTTAAATTTGCAGTACTTTGTGAAATATGGATAATTCTTTCTGCATAATCCTTTATTTTAGCCAAGTCATCTGTTCTCTGTATCATGGTAGCATTGCCTATGATACTCATTAATTGATTGTTAAAGTCGTGAGCAATGCCTCCTGCCAGCTGTCCAAGGGCAGCCATTTTTTCATTTTGCCTTCTTGCAACATCTTGAGCCTCCTGCATTTCCTGCAAATCTTCACTAATTTTTAGATTTGCTAAATTTTTGTTTACAACTATTTGCATCTCTTCGCTTTTAATCATTTGTTCCCCTTTACCTTCTCTAAATAATATCAAAAGATAATATACAATTATTAAAAGTAAAATTTTGTAGAAAAATGTAAAAAATAAAATAAAATAAAAAAATATTTTTTTATTTTATTTGAAAGACACTAAAAAACATCCTGAATGAAACACGAAATAATATAAAAAAGCAACATTCAACGTCGCTAAGATTCGTCAAATGTTGTTTATAGTGGTGATCCATCGGCGATTCGAACGCCGGACACCTTGATTAAAAGTCAAGTGCTCTGCCGACTGAGCTAATGGATCTGAATTAATAACTTTTATATAATAACCTTATTGTCTAATCTTGTCAATAACTTTTTTAAAATTTCTTTTACTAATAATTTCATTATTATTTTAAGTGTAATTAGTTTATTCAATATGTTTTTTTTAATACATTATTCATATTGACTTATTTTTCGTATTTTGTTAGAATTAAATAAAAAACGAGGTGGTAATATGGCTCTTAATATGGTTGCTTCTCATGCAAAATGGCCCGAAGAAAATGATGCGATATTCGGTCTTGCCGCAAAGGCAAAAGAAGCTGTTGATAAGTATGGAAAAGAAAATGTAATTGATTCTACTCTGGGTGCGCTGGTTGATGATGAAGGTAATCTCATTTGTTTAGATACAGTGTACAGCGAATTAAAATCTCTGCCAAACGCAGAAATTGCTGCTTATGCTCAGGTTGCCGGACAGGCTGATTTTCTGGAAACTGTTCAGGACGCATGTTTTAAGGAATACAGACCCAAGGCATACACAAAGGCAGTTGCAACACCCGGTGGAACAGGTGCTGTCAGACACGCAGTCTGGAATTATACAAATCCCGGAGATTCAATATTAGTATGCGACTGGTTTTGGGCACCATATGTAACTATATCCGATGAATTTGGAAGAAAAGTTACAAATTTTGAACTCTTTAACGAAAATGGAGAATTTAATATAGCATCTTTTAAGGAAAAATTTGAAGATTTGCTTGATAAACAAAAAAGACTTGTTACTGTTTTAAATACTCCGGCAAATAATCCCACAGGTTACAGCCTGTCAGATGAAGAATGGGATGAAGTTCTTAACATAGCAAAAGAAAAAGCCAAAGACCCTGAGAACAGAATAATATTTCTGGTAGACGTAGCTTACATAGATTATGCAGGCGTTGGTTCGGAACGAAGAAAATTCTTTACTAAGTTCTCAGATTTACCTGAAAATATATTTGTCATAGTAGCTTACAGCATGTCAAAGGGTTATACAATGTATGGTTTGAGATCAGGTGCCGCAATCGGAATTTCATCTAAAGAAGAAATAGTAAACGAATTCTATTATACCTGCATGCACTCCAACAGATCCAACTGGTCCAACGGAACAAGAGGTGCAATGTCAGTAATGACTCACATTGCAAAGGATCCTGCCAAGAAAAAGGCATACGAAGAAGAGGTAACTAAATATAAAAAGATGTTAAGAAGACGTGCCAATGCATTTGTTGAAGGCGCAAAGGAATGCGGTCTGGAAATATTGCCATACAGAGACGGGTTTTTTGTAAGCATTCCCTGTAACAATGCAAAAAAAGCATCCGATGAATTAATTAAAGAAAATTTATTTGTTGTCTCTTTGAAAAAGGGACTAAGGTTTGCTGTTTGTGCAGTATCTGAGGAAAAATGCAGGCTTGCTCCTGCAAAAATAAAAGCTGCAATAGATAACTTAAATTAATCTGCAGAGACAGAAAAATATAAAAAACACCGGTAGAAATTTACATCGGTGTTTTTATATTTTCTATTCAATTATAATCGGAGTATCCAAGATCTTGTCAGATTTTGTTTTCCATTTTCCGGACATATAATAAATCCCTGAAATTATCATAGCAATCGACCATCCTATAGCATAGCTGATAAATATATATTCATTTCCAAACTTGTGTGCTATAAAATAAGCTGCAGGAATTCTTCCAAGCCACAAAGATATAATCGTACCCACCATGGGGATTATTGTTTCGCCGGCACCTCTTATAACTCCGTTTAGCATAAACAGAATGGCTAAAAGCGGATAAAATGGCATTACGTTATTTAAGTATATCATCCCAGATTCAATTACCGCAGGATCCGAATTAAACAAACCCAGCAGGTAAGGTCCAAAAGGAATAATAAGCAGGCATATAATACATACTATAATTGACATAATCATACCAGCTTTCATCCCCTGATGAACTCTGTCCATTCGCTTTGCGCCTATATTCTGACCGGTAAATGTTGTGATTGCATTGCTGAAACTCTGTACCGGCATGAAAGCAAATGTATCGATTTTATTAGCCGCATTAAAACCGGCTATAAAATCAGAACCGTAGCTGTTTACAAGTGACTGCATACTCATGATACCTATTGAAAACAGTGTTTGTTGAATGCCGGTCGGCAAGCCTATTTTTACTATTTTATTAAATATCTCTTTGTCAAACTTAAATTTGAATATAGGAAAATTCAACACTTCATATTTTTTCTTCATATAGAAAATGCCAAATATCCAGGAGAATGCCTGTGCAATTATTGTTGCTATAGCAACACCCGCAACATCCCAATGGAAGACAAGTACAAATGTTAAATCCAGAACAATATTAATTACCGTGGCAATGGCCAGAAATAAAAGAGATGACTTGCTATCACCAAATCCCTGCAATATTCCTGCATTAACGTTATATCCAAAGGAGCCAACCATACCTAAAAATATAATTCTCATGTATGTATTTGCCATGGGTAAAGCATCCGGTGGGGTGTTAATTAATAATAATATGGGTTTAGATAATAATATTCCTATTACTGAAATCGGTATTGATCCTAATATCATTGCAGTATAAATAGTCTGCGCGGTTCTTTGAACATTGGACATATCTCCTGCTCCTATGTACTGCGAAATAAGAACCGTAGCTCCTAATCCAAGACCTATAAACATTGCTGATAACATAAATATTATAGGAAACCCTGTCCCTACGGCTGCCAGAGCAAGTTTACCCACGTAATTCCCTACCACTATACTGTCAACCATATTATATAATTGCTGTAAGATATTGCCTACGAGCATCGGAAGTGCAAACCTAAGTATTATTTTAGGAGGGCTGCCCTCTGCCATAGTGTTTAAGACCAAATTATTGTCATTTTTTTTGGGGTTCAATTAATCACCTCTCTTAATTAGTATAGTATAACAATTTTACAATAAAAGTACAATGAAAAAATACAAAATTAAAGAGAGCTTTCTCATTGATTTCTCTCTTCTTATAAAAGTTTCAGCATAAAACAGCTGAATTATTATATATTTCCCTTGCCAAAAAATTTAAAAGTAAGCAATAACATACGCTCTATTAAAAATTATCCGTATTGTTAAGCTCACTTTCTTACGGTGCACAAGCACCATTGTTTTGGTGGAAACTATAGGGCTCGAACCTATGACCCCCTGCTTGTAAGGCAGATGCTCTCCCGACTGAGCTAAGCTTCCTTGCTAATTGTTAACAAAAAAATGTTACCATATATTTAAAGGCTTGTCAAATATTTTTTAAATTTTTTAAATTAAATTTTTTATTTCAATAATAAATAAAACACTTGGATATTTAGTAAAAAATAGTATAATAGAGAGTAGATGAAACTTAAGAGGAGGACATAATGAACCAATCATCCTTGGATATTAAAAGAGCAGGATTTACAAACAGCTTTTACATGAAGAAATTTTTTAAAAAATACTTGCTGAATTACATATTAGGAGTTATTGCATTAATAATAGTAGATGTTGCTCAAACAAGAGTTCCTATCATTGTCGGTAATGTTATTGATGGTATCGGGGCAGCTAATATTTCAATGTTATCAATAAAATCATCCATTGTTACTTTATTTATTATAGCAGGTGTTATGTATGTTGGAAGAATTCTATGGAGATATTTTATATTTGGCACATCAAGAAACATTGAGAAGGACATAAGAAATGATATGTTCAGTCATCTTGAAAAAATGTCTGCAACATTTTATCACAAACACACACCTGGAGAAATAATGGCTTACATGACAAATGATCTGGATGCAGTGCGTATGACATTATCTCAGGGAATATTAACATTGTTTGATGTAATAGCCCTCGGAACACTGACATTATTTAATATGGTAACTAAAATTGACCCAATTCTTACAGTAGCTGCAGTTATTCCTTTAGTGCTGATAGCTCTGACAACAAAAATCATGGGTAAAGAAATGTTCAGCCGATTTTCCGGCAGACAGGAGGCATTTGCAGAACTGTCCGATTTTGTACAGGAAAGATTGTCAGGAATAAAGGTTATAAAATCTTTTGTCCAGGAATCCAAAACGATAGCTTCTTTTGAAAAAACAAATAAAAACGCATATGACAAAAACATGAAGCTAATGAAGCTTCAAACCCTGATGAATCCATTCATGCAGTTGGTTTCAGGTATTGCTCTTGCCATAGCAATCGGATATGGCGGCATCATAACCATAAACGGAAGAATAACATTAGGTGATTTCACAGCATTTATTTCATACTTAGGTATGCTTGTTTGGCCAATGATGGCAATAGGTATGGCAATTAATATATTTACAATGGGTGCTGCTTCATTACAACGAATAGAAGATATACTTAATGAACCAATTGAGATATCAGATTCCAAAAGAACTCTCTCCATAAACAGTATAACAGGTGACGTTCAAGTTGTTAACATGAGCTATAAATATCCCAAAACAGAAAAATATGTATTGGAAAATGTAAGCTTCAGTATAAAAAAGGGACAAACCCTTGGCATAATAGGACGAACAGGAAGCGGAAAAACAACCCTGGTAAATCTTATTTTACGAATATTTGAACCGGATGAAAATACAATATACATCAACAATACAGACATATTGGACATTCCCCTTGAAGTCCTAAGAAAAAATATCGGATATGTCCCACAGGACAATTTCCTGTTTTCAGATACTGTAGCAAATAATATTGATTTCGGCTTAAGAAGCGGAGATATGGATAAAATTATCGGGGCGGCAAAAGCAGCGGTTGTTCATGATAATATTGCAGATTTTAAAGAAGGCTACAGCACTGTGGTAGGCGAAAGAGGAACAGCTCTGTCAGGTGGTCAGAAACAGCGTATTTCAATTGCCAGGGCACTGATAAAAAACCCTGAAATTCTAATTCTTGATGACTCTGTTTCAGCTGTGGATACAGATACTGAGGAGAAAATACTGGAGCATTTGCACCGGGACAGAATGGGCAAAACCAACATTATTATAGCTCACAGAATTTCAACAATTCAAAATGCTGATTTAATAATTGTTTTAGACGACGGAAAAATCGCAGAAAAGGGGACACATACTGAACTGTTAAAAAGCAAAGGTCTTTATCATTCAATTTACGAAAAGCAGCTATTAGAAAAAATGCTGGAAGAACAGGAGTAAAAAATGGACAAAAATAAAAAATCAAATAAAAACCTGTATAAAAGGCTGCTTAATTATGCCACTAAATACATCTGGTACTTTGTAGCTGCAATTATAATTATACTTGTAATAGTAGCCATTGAACTTTATCAGCCGATGCTTATAGGTAATGCGGTGGATAACTTCCTGTCACACTATAATCAAACTCAGGAAATATCAGAAGTTCAAAGGCAAAATGATATTAACGGCATAATTAAAATAGCTCTTATTTATTTGTTATCTGTAGTTATAACATTTTTTCTGAACTATACACAGGCAGTAATATTGTCTAAAGCAGGACAAAAAATTATTTACAATATTAGATTAGAGGTATTTACTCATTTAAACAATCTATCCATGAGCTTTTTTGCGGAAAATCCCATCGGGAGGCTTGTTACAAGAGTTACAAATGACACAGAAGCATTAAATGAAATGTATACCAGCGTCATAGTAAATGTTTTGAAAAGCTGCTTTGTATTAATTGGAATTATTGTAACGATGATTACATACAATTTAAAGCTATCCATGCTGACATTCACTGTAATCCCGTTCATTGTGCTGTTTACATTTGTTTTTAACCACATATCCATGAAAACACACAGAAAAATCAGGGGCAAGATATCAGCGTTAAATGCTTTTATTTCCGAGCATATATCCGGAATGAGAATTGTCCAAATATTTTCCGTAGAAAATGAAATCTTTAATAATTTTAAAAATGAAAATGAAAAATTGAAAAATGAGCACTTTAAACAAATCTTTACCTTTGCTATTTATAACCCCACAAACTTTCTTATGAACATTACAGCCACATCAATTCTCCTGTGGTTTGGCGGCAAAATGGTTATGGAAGGAACAGTTACAATAGGAACTATAGTAATTTTTCAAAGATATGTAAGCAAATTCTTTGAACCCATACAGGAGCTTGCAGAACAGCTGAGTGTTATTCAATCCGCAAGCGCAGCATCTGAAAGAATTTTTGAGCTTTTAGACGTGGAGCCTGAAATAAAAGACAGTGAAAATGCAATGGAAATAGATCACTTCAAAGGCAGCATTGAATTCAAAAATGTTTGGTTCTCTTACAAAAAGGATGAATGGATATTAAAAGATGTATCGTTTAAGATAGGGCCGGGTGAAAGCATTGCCTTTGTAGGAGCAACAGGAGCAGGTAAAACCACCATTCAGAACTTAATATGCAGATATTATGATATTCAAAAAGGAGAAATATTAATTGATGGGATTAATATCCTGGACATTAAAATCTCAAGCCTAAGAAAAAACATTGGTCAGATGCTTCAGGACGTATTTTTATTTTCAGGAGATATTAAAGGCAACATAAGACTTCAAAATGAAAACATAACTGATGAGGAAATAATAGAAGCATCAAAATATGTAAATGCGGACAGCTTCATTTCAAAGCTTGACAGCAAATATGACGAGCATGTAATCGAAAATGGTGCTGCTTTTTCAGCCGGGCAACGCCAGCTTATTTCATTTGCCAGAACACTGGCTTTTAAACCGGATATTTTAATACTTGATGAAGCTACGGCAAACATTGATACAGAAACAGAAGTACTAATACAGGATGCCCTGAAGAAAATCATGAAAGGCAGGACAACCCTGATAGTAGCCCACAGACTATCAACCATACAAAATTCAGACAAAATAATTGTAATGCACAAAGGAGAAATCCGCGAGGAAGGAACACATCAGGAGCTTCTCTCTAAAAAAGGTATCTATTATAAATTATATCAGCTTCAATATGAACATTGACAAATAATGGGGACGTACGTCCCCATTATAATTGCCTTCTATTTAACTTTAAACCTTTCAAATACACTTCTTACCTGTGGAATCAGTAAAATCGCAACTGTTGCTGCTGCTTCCGGCAGCATATAGGTCATGTTATAAAAAAACGACCATGTAACTGTATTAAACCCTTCTGCAGCATACCCTCCCCAGAATATAATTCCGGAAAGTACTACCACCAGGTATCTTCCCAAAACTCCCAGCAGATAACCTGTAATAATTCCAAATTTCTTGTTTCTTAAAAGTCCTCCGATTCCTATAGCACCAAATGCAAGCGGATAGTCCAAAAATATCTGCATTGGATGGACAACGTATGGATTCAAAACTAAATCCAGCAATCCATATGCCATACCTGCAAGTATACCTTGTCGGGGACCAAACAAATAGGCTGCCAAAAATATTGCAAACATGCTGAAGGCAGTTATTGAGCCGCCTTGAGGCATTTTAAGCAATATAATGTGATTTAATACAAATGCAATGGCCAGCAGTATAGAAGTCTTAACTAATACTGATACATCATTTTTCTTTTCATTAGTTCTCATTACCAGTACTAACAGCAAAAATATAACTATAACCGTTGTGATTTGACCTGCAATGGATTCAAAAAAAGATTGTAATGCTTCTCCTGACATATAAAAAACCTCCCATATCCGCGGGAGGGGGCTAAAACATGCTTTACGGTCGTCTTCCTTTCGCCGGTATTAACCGGATCAAGTTTTGAGGGTAAATTCTCAGCATTAAGCTCCCCTAGCGAATTAATATTTAATACATCTTTATTATAGCATAAAAAATATAAAATTCAACAGTCCCATTAAGAAATTTAGGAAGCTTTCCTATAGATTTCTATATAAAGTATTACTCTTATGAAGTCACTATTTGTCAATATATGAATATTATAAATATAGCTTTTGATATATTTCAATATAAATTAATAATGAAAGGAATGAAAATCTTGTATATGAATCAAACCGACAATTATGAGCCACTGGTTCCATACATGCCTGAAAATCCAGTACCGGGTTACGCTTATGTACCCTATCAGATAAACCCATTATACTTCAACAATATTAATGAAGCATTTGTTCACGGAACAGTTTTCCCTGAATTAGTGACACCATATTCAGAATTCTTTCAAAGAGGGGTGCAGTCATGATAAATAACAGATACAATCAATTGTTTAATGAAGAAAGCTCCATGCTTTTGGACATTCAAAAACTTCAATTTGCCATATACGACTTATCTCTTTATTTAGACACTCATCCAAATGACCCTGTTGCACTGTATAAGCACAATATGTTGACTCAGCAGCTACAGCAGCTTCGCAGTACCTATGAAGAGAGGTTTGGAATACTGTCAATAATGGGTAATGAATCCGGTAACACCTGGCGATATATAAACAGTCCCTGGCCGTGGGAAAGATAATATCTATATTTCAAAGAAAGGAAGGATTAATATAATGTTTATATATGAAAAAAAATTGCAGTATCCCGTAAGAGTTTCCGGCAAAGATGTAAGAATGGCACAGGCTGTATTAAATCAATATGGCGGAGCTGATGGAGAAATGAGCGCCAGCATGAATTATTTAACCCAAAGATTCAGCATGCCCTTAAATGAAACCAAGGGTTTATTAACGGACATCGGAACCGAAGAACTTGGCCATATGGAAATGGTTGCAACATTATTCAAAAAGCTAATAGAAGGTGCCACTAAGGATGAATTAATAGCAGCAGGCATGGGGGGATATTATGCTAATCATGAAACCTGCCCATTCCTGTTGGATGCAAGCGGTGTGCCTTGGGAATCAAAATACACTCAGGCAAAAGGAGACCCTGTGGCAGATTTGTACAATGATATGGCTGCCGAACAAAAAGCCAGGGCAACTTATGAAAGTCTAATAGTTCTCACAGACGACCCTCTTGTAAAAGATACGTTACGTTGGCTGAGAGAACGTGAAATAGTACACTTCCAAAGGTTCGGAGAAGGCTTAAGACTGGTTGAAGAATACGCCGGAAGACAAAAATATTTCTAAATGTTCAGATAAAAATACAGTGCGTCTGTAGGTTTAAGAAGTGTTGTATTCCTATTATCGTCAATTATCTAATTAAACAGAGTAAAGCAGGTATTTCAAATTACCTGCTTTACTCTTTATGCTCATTAGAGAAATTGATATATCTAATTATCTGAATGTTCAGACAAAAAGATTTTTATTTAGTTTGAAGCAAATGTTATATACTTATTATATATCTTATATGTCATATGTCAATAAATTTTTATAATATCTTCTAATACTTATTCACAAATTAAGCTTTTGCTGATGTGTTCTTCATAAATCTATTAATAGCATAAACAAGTGTTGGAATAAATATCAGTTGAATGATTATTCCAGGTATCCCCGTCACTATTGCACCTGTAACATAGGTTACCGGATTCATTTTAATTCCGAAAAATCGAACCAGCACAGCAACCGTCAGCCCTGCTGCTATTCTGCCTGCTATCATTGAGATAATCAGTGATGGAATTAATGACAGTTTTAGTTTACTTGTACTTAAAGATGCGGTTATACCATATACACCTAACTCTGCCGCCATTATTACAGCCATTGGAAACATTACAGGCATACCTGTAAGTAATCCGCTTATTACAGGAGTAATAATACCCAGCATAAACGCCATTGTCGGAGGCAATAAAAAGCCTCCTAATAAAACGGGTATGTGCATAGGTAAAACTACCGGTCCCGTCATACCAAACATGTGAAATATCATTGGAAGTATAATTCCGCTGGCCAGCAATAAACCACTTAATACCAGTTCTTTTGTTGTAATTTTCATATTCATCATTCCTCCATAATAAATAAATAGCCACAAAAGTTTCATACTTATAAAACCTTCATGGCTATTTCTCTTCTAATATTCTTTTTATCAGTATCGTTAATTCATTAAAAATTGTTTTAAATTGTAGATTTTCAAGTCCTACAACCTCAATATTGCATTTGCTTACCGGGAGAAGAAGTTTTTTAGCAGGACTGCTGGAAATTGCTTCTGACATTTTAGGACTTATTTCTCCCATCATGGAATTTGCTGCTATAATGGCTAATGGTCCTATTATTATATCGACCCTTTGGCACATCCATGAAATTGCATTTTCGCCTGTGGCTCCTTCATGAGCTCCGGATTTTAACATATTGGAAGTTGCTTGGGAGTTCGTTCCCAGTGCAATGATTTCTAAATCATTGTTATTTAAAGATTTTAATCTTTCTACTACCTGGCTTCCAATTCCTCCGCCCATTCCGTCTATAACTGCTATCTTCATATTAGTTACCTTTGTTAATGCTTTCCAGGAATTTTTTTATCCCCCTCAGCAATTCATCTATATCACCACTTTTAAGTGACAATGTTTCAACCGGACACATTCCTGTCCTGTCTCTGTTCTCTATAAAAGGAGTACATTCATCATACTCATATATTATATTTGTTTCCTTCAATATATTTATTGCATTTTCTGAAATCAGCTTCGTTTTTAACTGCTTTACTTTCGCATGTGCACAAATCATTGCGGCAGCTCTTCCGGTTACTCTATCTGCAACGCTTGAGCCTTCAAGCTCATTCCCACACTCTTCGTGAGCCATATATAAAGGTTTTATACCTTTGCCGCTGCTTGTAAAAATAACCCTGCTGTCTTTAACTATAACCAATGCAAGCCCTTCCTTTTCCAAGAGCTCCACTGCCATATCTATATCTCTCATCTCTCCTCCCTTTAAAATCGTTTCGTCTTGTTCTTAACAAGTCATTGATATAATCTATACTTTACCAAACAAATAAAAAAAAGTCAATTATCAAAAACAAGTTAAAAAAAATAAACAAATAATATCACGTAAACAAGCAAGGCCTGCACACCCAGAAATACATATTAAAGTAATCATTAAATATTGTTTATAAAAATTGTTTTTTAATCAGATATATGATAAGATATGGTTAGATACAATTAACCATAGAGGAGATGATGATTTGAAGATTCAGGAATCGGCTGAAATGTACCTTGAAACCATCTTGATTTTATCCAGGAGAAATCATCAGGTGCGTTCCATCGATATTGCAAACGAACTTGATTACGCAAAGCCAAGTGTCAGCGTAGCCATGAAAAATTTGCGTGAAAACGGCTATATCGAAATGGACATCGATATGCATATTACTTTGACTGAAAAGGGCAGAACAATTGCTGAAACAATGTATGAAAGACATACCTTCCTTTCGGAATGGTTGACAAGTTTAGGCGTTGATAAAAAAATTGCTACAGAAGACGCATGCAGAATTGAACATGTAATAAGTGCAGAAAGTTTTGAAGCTATTAAAAAATATGTTAGAAATTGCAGCTCAAATTAATTAACCTCTCAGGAAAGGACAAAGACCATACTTAATTATATTTGATATAAATAAGTATTTACAAAACATAACCGGTGCTGTCAGCACCGGTCACAATTTTATTACTTCCTTATATTAAATTTATATTTGCCTGCTAATGACAGTGCTTTGTTAAGCAAGTGACTTCCCTAAAGCTTCTTCCAATATTCCGCATAAAGCAGTAGCGCTGCTTGAATGAACCCTGGCAACAGGTATGTTGTTGCGTTTAGCCTCGCCCACTGCGCTGATTACCATTTTATGAGATACTGTGTTTGTAAATAAAACCAAAAGATCCGGTACTCCGATTTTTTTCTTAAGAGATCCATTTTCTTTGGCAAAAACCTTTACCTTACATCCATAATTCTTGCAAATATCTTCGTACTGACATACCATTCTTTCATTACCGCCTATTATTACAATACTCACTATAATCACCTCTCTCATGCATGTTAGTTTCGACTAACCTACTAATATTTTTAAAAGAGCGATATTTGCTCTTTTTTATTGGTTAGCCAAAACTAACTAATGGCAGACTATCATATCTTAACTTCTTTGTCAATAATTAATTATTTAAAAATTGCAAAATATTTTCCGAATGAATATTTTCGGATTGCACCTATGAAAAACCTGCAGAGAACAACTCTGTTAAATTCACCTTCTATAGGTGTCTGCGAAGCAGGTATAGAAAATACGGAGCCGCCATGACGGAAATTACTATTCCCACAGGTATTTCTATAGGTTGAAATAAGGATCTTCCCAAAGTATCGGAAAGCAGCAGTAAAATACCTCCTGTCAGCATGGAAGCCGGGAGCAGTCTCTTGTGTCTGACCCCCGCAAATTTTCTCGCTATGTGGGGAGCCACCAGACCAATAAATCCTATTCCACCACTCACTGAAATACATGCAGATGCAAGCGCCACGGCAACTGTCAAAAGCACCTTTCGCTCCCTCTCCAACCGGACTCCCAGCGCAATAGGTACCTCTTCTCCTAAAAGAAGCAAATCAAGAATATTCGAACAAATATCGGCCATTTTTCCAAGGCTTTCAGAAATAAATTCGGAATATACCCGGGAAAACTAAGATAAGGTGACCACATTATATCTTTTGGATATAATATCAAAATAAAGATAACAGATGTGGTACGGACTTCTGGCAATTGAAGTGACTTACAAGAATACACCTGAAAAACACCATGAAAGTCATGGTATTTTTTTTATTCTGAATCCCTCTTAAAATATATTTTCATAATTGTTTAATTTTAGTATTGACATTAGTATAGTACTATAGTTTATACTATGGTTATAACAAAGCTTGTCGTAAGGAGGTTTATTATGACAGCAATAAAAAAAACATTCAACACTTTAATCAAGGCGGAAGAAAATCCCCTTAATCTAAAAAAAGTAATGGTTATTTTAACCGGTACTGCAATAATGTCATTTGGGTTGCACAACATCCACCAGCAGACAGACATCACCGAAGGCGGTATCCTGGGTTTGATTTTGCTCATTAATCACTGGTTTGAAATAACTCCTGCTATTATTTCCCCTGTTTTAGATATTATCTGCTACATCCTCGCTTATAAGACCATGGGAAAAGACTTCATTAAGATATCCGTTGTTTCAACATTTTTTAGCGCTGGTTTTTTCCTTTTGTGGGAGCAGTTCCCGCCGATACTGCCGGATCTTTCCGGACATCCGTTGATTGCAGCAATCACAGGCGGTTTGTTTGTAGGTGTGGGCGTTGGTCTGGTAGTAAAGCAGGGAGGCTCAACTGGTGGAGATGATGCGCTTGCTATGTCTATTTCGAAGATTACAGGATGTAATATTTCTTTTGCATATCTGTTTACAGATGTGAGTGTGCTGCTGCTTTCACTTTCCTATATACCTTTTAAACATATTGTTTATTCAATAATTACGGTATCAATTTCATCTCTATCCGTAGGTTTTATAAAAGATTTCTCCCTAAGCAAACTAAGTCTGACAGGAAATGATAAAAATGTAGCCAATCCAAAGGAAGAATATTAAAAAATAATTTTAAAAAAGAGCTTGACAGCTCTTATTTTTTAATATATAATTCTTTATAGTAATTATTATCAATAAGGATGTGTTTACATGAGACAAACAATTCAATACCAAATTATACAGGACACAATTCAAAAGATGCATGGTCATCCCACAGCTGAGGATGTTTATCAGGAAATACACAAGGAATATCCTAACATCAGCAAAGCTACCGTGTATCGCAATTTGCACCAGCTTGCTGATAATAAAAAAATAAATCAGGTTTTGATACCTGATTCTCCGGAAAGATTTGACACCATTTTGCCTAAGCATTACCACTTCAAATGTAAAAAATGCGGAGACATTTTTGATGTGAATATTGATTATCTTTCTGAAATTAACGATACAGTCCAAAATGCATATGGTTTTCAGATAGACGATCATGACATCATTTTTAAGGGTATTTGCCCGAAGTGCCAAAATGGCAAAGAACTTCAACACTGAAATATTTGCTTTGAATCAGGTGGTTTCAAATAACACCGATTTAATATACTTAAAAAATAGATTATTAAGGAGGATTTAATTATGGCTACAAAAGTATCAATTACCAGACTCAACATTCAATACGCACATCGATTTTTAGGATTTGAAGGAGAAGCACAATACCTTCACGGACATACAGGTACATTGACAATTGAAGTTGAAGGAGAAGTAGACGAAAGCAACGGTTTTGTTTATCCATGCAACAGCATCAAACGGATTGCATGGGACTACCTGAAGGACTTTGACCATGCCCTCATACTGCAGGAAAATGACCCATTGCTTCCCGAAGTTCTTAAGGTGTATGAGGAGCAGGGAATCAGAAATGGAGCCCCCTCAAATACAATGACAGGTTTACCAATTGACAACGAACTTGCAAAGGCATATCCCGAATGTCGACTGGTAGTGGTAAAAAAAGTTGCAACCTGTGAAAACTTAATTGAGCTGTTTTATTCCTTATTAAAGGATAAGTTAAACATCAGGAAATTAACCTTTACTTCCGGAGACAATGCAGCATCGGTAACTTACAAATAAAACACAATAACTCGTGAATCGGCGGAAGATTGTTTCTTCCGCCGATTTTATACTGCCTAATCAGATATTGAATTCAACAGGTTTTCATCAGGCATCTCCCTGTAAACATTAATCCTCTTTAATCCAAATAATGATTGGGGAATTCCCTTAATCACAGTATTTATACCATTTTCTGTTGTCACGGTAGATTTAACTCCAAGCAAACCAAGCATAGTCTCCGTTTCTCTGTCATAATAACCCGTTGGATAGCTGAAAGAATGAGTGGCACTGTCTGTAGCCCTGCTTATAATATCATCTTCATCCAAGAAATCCCTGTTAAATGCTTCTATATATTCTTCTTCGCTTTCGTTTTCAAATCTTTTAACATTGACTCTTACATATTCGCTTTTTTCTAACTTTTCCGACTGGTGCATATCATAGCTGTGGCTCTGAATGTCTATCAAACCACTCCCATACATTTCCTTAGCTTCGTCATACCCAAAATGTGAAAAGATTTTTTCACCAGTATCCTTATAAGTATCTTTTCCGAAACTTGAACCAATAATATATATGGTTGCTTTCATATTTAATTTCTTTAGTATGGGATAAGCTACAGTATAGTTAGACTTATATCCGTCGTCAAAGGTTATTATTAAAGGGTTCTCCGGCAGCTCTGTACCCATAACCGTATATGCGTACAAATCTTCAAAGGAAACAGTATTAAATCCACTGTCCTTTAGCAGCTCCATCTGAGCTGCAAATTGTTCTTCAGATATTGAGTATGTACCTTCTCCTCCAATATCGTGCATGAGCAACACAGGGACTTCCTTCGTATAGGAACTGGCATCGCTTTTAAACTCGTATGATTTAAAACCGGATATAAAATCATCTATATTTTCATTTGTTACGTAATGCCCAAAATCATCAGGCATATACAGGCTCTCATCTTCGTATATCTTCCCGAGCATCATATTACCTACACTGTTTCTAAAGTGAGAGCTGTCATAGAAATATCTTGCATCTGTGCTTATGGCTGATTTTGAAAAGTCCCAAAAATCTGTTATACTGCTTAAGCTTCTATAAAATTCTTCCAATTCGTCAATATTATAATTTTCAAAATCCTCCCAATAAACAGGAAATACAATTACTTGTAAATTTATGCTGTTTTCATCACATAAATCTTTTATTTTTTTCATATAATTTGAGAAATTTTCGAGTTCAGTTAAATCCTTTCTGCTTTTAGGATAGGCTTTGAAAATATTATAAGCCTCTTTATCTAAATAATCATTATAATTGCCTATATTTTCTGTATCTCTTATGCTCTTGTCATAGTCGCCTGTTTCCGGGATAAAGACATCAAAAGTTTTTTGAAAAAAAGAATCTTCTTTTATATCTTTAACTTTTTGTATGGCATAACGAGGATTGGCAAACAAATAAGAACCGTAAAAATCTAACAGGTTCTCGTTTGAGGCCTTTCCATGCATCCTCTGGTTTATTTCATCATCTCCCACATCAAAAAACATTGCAGTATTGTAATTTATACCCAGAAGTATATTTTCAACATGAGCAGTTTCACTCAAATATTTGATCGTATTGTACGAGTCCATTAAATCAGAGCCATAATAAAATGAATTATAATAAGAATTACCCGTATACTCATTTATAGTGCTTACTTTAACAGCACCACATCCTGAGGAACCTACTATATATGAATCAAACTCATCCTTATGCTCATCTATATAATTAATCTTTGCCGTTCTCGGGTTCTGAGTGAAATTATAACTGTCCCAATTGTAAATATCGGCAAATAATCCGAAAGGATCAACTAATACATTCAATAGAAGAATAGCCCCGAACACGACTAATAAAACTGAAAAAAACATTATGAAAAACTTTTTTGTACTCATTATATTACCTTTGCCAAATAAAATTTTTGTGTGAATTACTGCTTGCAGTCTCTCGTCAGCACAGAGTTCTCTAATACTGTCTGTAAATAAATTCTGTGGAAACATACCCTTCAGAATATATTACTCCAAATACAATCAGAAGTATAAAAACTGCAATAACAGACAATTGAACAAAAGTACCTGCTTTGTCAAATTTCTTATACAGGTTAATTTTCTTTTCAAAACATAAATCCACAGTGAAAACCACAATAATGCATAATATAAGCAATAACACACCTTTAAAATCATATCCCATGTTATATAGTGTAAATAACTTTACATCTGACAAACCAAAGCTTGCAAAAGTTCTTTTCAGCATGGAAAATGCTGTGGATGCACTGTCTGCCCTGCTGAAGTACCGCCCCAGGGTCACTAATACATTGGTTCTTATAATTTGAAAAAGCCTGAAATATTTAGCATCATCCAAATTCAACCTTTTCCTTATCCTTTTAAAATATGGTTCAAAATACAGGCTTAAGGAAATTATAGTACCATTCCAAATCCCATAAAACACATAATTGCTTCCCGCACCGTGCCAGATACCCACTATGAAATATAAGATATATGTAGATATACAAACAGATATAAGCTTTCCTGTCTTATTGCCTAAAGCCTTCCTTGCCTTCTTGTTTATAAAAGCAAGGGGCCTGGACAAATTGAGAGAATAGAAAACATAGTCCTTCATCCATGCACTTAATGTAATGTGCCAGCGCCTCCAGAAGTCGGATACGGAATTAGCGAAAAAAGGTCTTCTGAAGTTAACGTCTAAGTTAATCCCAAGAATTTGCGATATTCCTCTTACAATATCTATTCCACCTGAAAAATCAGTATAAATTTGAATACTGTACGCAAAAACACCGAGAAAAATTACACCGCCGCTATATTCACTATAATTGGAAAAAACCGTGTTTACAAAAAGTGCTATTCTGTCAGCAACAAACAGTTTTTTAAAAACTCCCCAGCAAATGGTTTCAAAACCATACCTGAAATTCTCTCCATCATATTTATGTTCATAAAAAAATTGCGGGGTCAGTCTGTTGTATCTTCCTATGGGGCCCTGAATAATTTGCGGAAAATAAGAAACAAAAATGGCAAATTTAAAAATGTTTTTCTCAGGTTTGCAGCTTCCTCTGTAAACATCAATTACATAGGATACCGACTGGAACATATAAAAAGAAATACCCAATGGTATTAGCAAGCCAAAATTATCAGTATAAAAACTGCTGTACTTCACTAAAAATAAAAGCCCAAAGTTAATACATAAACATAGAATCATAAAAAACTTTTTAATTTTTTTATTTTCTGTTTTTCCTATTGCATATCCAAATAAAAAGGTATTTATAATGCTGAACAGTATAAAGTTTGAGCCTGTAAATTTCCTGTAAAAAATCAAGCTGCCCAGAAGCAACAGCTGCCATTGGTATTTTTTCAAAAATGTATAATATAAAAATATTATCAGTATTGCAAAAATAATGAAATTTTTCTCAAATAAAATCATAACTAACTATTTTTCAATCTTTCAATTAATTTTTGAATGGATTCAACATTTCCAAAATTCTCAGGCACTATTTCTTCCACACCTATTTTTACACCAAAAGCTTCGTCTGCTTCAATTATGAAATTTACAATGTCAAATGAGTCTAAAATACCATCTTCAATTATATCTGTTTCTTCATCAGGGTCAAAATCTTCATTCAGGCTCTGAATTATTTCTATGATTTTCTCCTTAACTTCCATTGCAGCCTCCTAAAATTTTATATAATTATCGCATTTATACCCGGTTTTTTCAAAATTAAAAAAATCATAAAGCCTTAAAGCGCTCACATTGTCATCTCTTACCCATAAATCTATTTTATTATATCCCTCTTTGGAAAAATAATCTATGAAATACTTCACTAATTCCTTTGAATAACCCTTCCCCCTGAATTCAGGTTCTATAACTATTCCCTCCAATGAAACACTTTTACTATTTATCCTAAACCTTAAATACCCCGCAAAGTTCATTCCTTCATATATACTGAAAATTAAATTATTTTTAACTTCGTTAACCATTTCTTCCTTAAATAAAAAATTACCCGTATATTTATCAATGTACTTATTCTGTAATTCAAAAATTAAATCCGCTTCATCCTCACAGGCAAATCTTATATTATCACTAAGCTGTACATCCTTGACTCCGATTTTAATGAACATATGGATTCTGGTAAGATACTTTTTAAAGCCTGCCTCCAAAAGAGCATCAGTTGATACACTTAAATTATCTTCCCTATAGACTTCATCTGCAACTACAGGTTTTCCGGGATTTAAATCCTCTGTATCTATAAATAAATTCAATTTTGAAATAAAATAATACAAATTATAAAAATCTTTACGGTATTCAAAAAATAAAAGGTAATTATCTTTTTCAATATAATAAAGCCTTTTTTCCCCAATTAAAAACTTATAATCTCTTATTAACCTGCCCGCATTATTGATATATTCTTTGTTCAGATATTTCGCAAGCAATTTACTGAATAATTCATTATTAACTATTTGTTTCATAGTAATCCGCCTTGATTTTAGGTCTGTCAATTTTTCCGTTTCTATTATGAGGAAGCTTGTCAAAAATAAATATTTCATTAGGCAGCATATACTTGGGCAGCTTATCCTTTAAACAATCCATGATAAAAGATTTATCCATGGAAGTTTTGCACACTAAAACAATTTTTTTATCCTTATCATCATAAAACACCACTGCCTCATCCACATTATCCATTGTTACCGCTGCTGCTTCAATTTCACCCAGTTCAATTCTGCTTCCCATATGCTTTATCTGATTATCTTTTCGTGAAACATAAACTATCTCGCCATATTCGTTATACTTACCCAGGTCACCTGTTCTGTATATTATATCTCTGTAATTTGACTGAAATGGATTCTGAACAAAAACTTCTCCTGTTTTCTCCGGATTATTGTAGTATCCGTAAGAAACACCCGTGCCCCTGGCGCATATTTCGCCAATTTCATTTTCCCTTACTGATTCATTTTTTTCATTTAAAAGAAACACGTTCATATTTCCGCAAGCTTTTCCTATAGGAATTACGTCCTCTTTTTTGAATTTCCTGTCAATTACATGATAGGTACAGTCAACCGTCACTTCCGTAGGACCGTACAAATTTACGAACAAACTTCCCTCATGACAGGCTTCTTTCCACAGCAGATAATCTTTTGCATACAAAGTTTCTCCGGAAAAAAATACTTTATTTATTGTTTCCGGTTTTATCTTTTCAAACACTCCCGAAGAAGACAAAATATTAAGACCGGACGTAGCCCACAAAAGAGTGGTAATATTTTTTTCATTAAAAAATTCTATCGCCTTTATTGGAAACATAAAGTACTTAGGACGCATAATGTACATGGTGCAGCCGTTCCTGAGCATTTGATATATGCATTTAACCGAACAGTCAAAATAAAACGGTGCCTGATTTGCAAGTATGTCATTTTCGTTTATATCAAAGGTATTGCTCAGAAAATCCGCAAAATCCATTACCATTCTGTGGCTGATTACAACACCCTTTGGAACACCTGTGGAACCGGAAGTATACATTGTATAACAGCAATCCATATCAATAGTGTTCTCTCTCGCCAAACTTAAAGCTTTACTATTTATTTCATAATTCTTTATTTTTTCATAACAGGCTGTTTCAACATTAAAACCGTTAAAAAAGTCTTTTTCTTTTATGTTTAAGCACAAAATCGGGTTAATATCACTTAAAATAAGGTTTACTCTGTCTTCAGGCATCTTATTGTCTATAGGAACATAAAAATTCCCACTGTACAAAACTGCCAGAAACATTACCACGCTTTGAGTACATCTGTCAACTTCAACGGCAACAGGTTTTTTTTCAGTACCCACAGCATCTATAATATAGCTTGCAACAGACATGGCATAATTTCTCAGTTCACTGAATGTAAGCTCTGTTTTTTCATCTGACACAGCTAACTTATCAGGAAACCTTTTTGCGCTTTTTTCTAAGTATTCAATTAAATTTAATGCCAAGGGGTATTCCTCCTTTTTGCTTATATTAACTTTACGATTATAACACATTTTAAATTCAATAACAATATCTTAGAACAAACAAAATACCCGCCAAGGATGAATCGCGACGGGCATTATTTAAATTAGTTTATTTCTCATTACCTTTAACCAGTTCAATTGCTTCCTTGCCGCTCATGTGCTCAATAGAAAGCTCTATCATGCTCATTGCAGCATACTCTTTATCAATGGCCTGGAGACGGCGTTCTTTATCATGATCCGGTGCATACTTTACAGCAAGAATATTGATTGCTTTTCTTATTTCCTCCTCATCTTTTAGAATACGAGCTTTTCCAAAAACAATAACACTTCGGAAATAAGTTGTATATTCGTCCGGCACAACCTGATCCTTATCAATTACGCAAAAAGATACTTTTTCATTTTTGGAAACAGCATCCAGCTTATGACCTGTTTTTGCACCATGAAAGTAAATTTTATTGTCATGATATACATAGCTGAGGGGAACAGCATAGGGATAATCATCATCTCCTGTTACAGCTAACACACCGGATGTTCCACGATTCAAAATCTTAATGCACTCATCTGATGGCAACGATTGCTTATTTCTGCGCATTTCTCTAAACATACAGATACCTCTTTCGTAAAATAATTAAATAAACAAGAAAAGTATACCATAAAAAATAAGGCCTTACAACCATGCCATAAAAATAAATATTACAGCACCTGCAAACAGATTGATAAAATCTCTTTGCAACCATCAAGGACGGGTCTTTCTGTCAGGAAAAGCGTCTGACATTGAAAACTGTCCGCGCTGTCTTTAATTAAGTGAAATAAGGCATTACAGTTATAAATGTTAATCGACTGTGAATAGCAACAGCACATTACTTTCCAGAATAAATACAAAAAGTAAGCTTGACAAATCCGGTATTTATGAGGTACCATAAGAACAGTAACAGAAGGAGATTAATTCAATGCAGCAAGGTATTCTTAAATAACAATCAAATTAATGATGGTAGGTATAAATTATTTTGTTTTATTAAACCTGTAATTGGTTTAGTTTTTATACCTTAATTTAAGAATACTTTCATGTTTTATTGATATTGTCATGCTGTAGGACTTTATTCCTAACAGCTTTTAATGTCATACTCATAAATGTTTTAATAGCAGTCCCCTATGATGAAAGTATTTCAATCGTAGGGGACTTTTATCTAATAACGATCATATGAGGTGTGACTTATGGAAATAATGAATATAGGTATCTTAGCTCATGTAGATGCCGGGAAGACAACATTAACAGAAAGTATGCTCTATACCAGCGGTACAATTACTGAGTCCGGACGTGTCGACAGCGGTTCGACTATTACAGATTCTATGGCACTTGAAAAACAAAGAGGTATTACAATACAAGCATCCATAGCATCTTATGAATGGAATAATGTCAAAATCAATTTGATTGATACCCCCGGGCATATAGATTTTTATTCAGAAGTAGAGCGCTCATTAAATGTATTGGATGGAGCAATATTGCTGATCTCTGCCAAAGATGGCATTCAGGCACAAACGCGTATCCTTTTCGATGCAATAAGGAAAAGGAAACTTCCTGCTTTGATTTTTATTAATAAAATTGATCAATTTGATATTGACCTTAAGTCTCTTTATAAAGAAATAAAAGATAAATTGTCATCTCACATTCTTATAATGCAGGATATTACAGATGGGAATCTTCTTTTGTCCAAGACGCAAGTCGGATTATCCGAAGAAATTAAAGATACAATTATTGAAGCAGATGATGCTTTGATGGAAAAATATATAATGGATAAGACAATTACAGAGGATGAACTATTAAACAGTCGAAGAAAAAACATAAGTAACGGTAATCTTTTGCCTGTTTATCATGGAAGTGCCCTTAAACACATAGGCACAAAAGAACTAATGGACGCCATTCTCATGGAATTCAATCCACATATATTACCACCTGACTCCGGGCTTGCTGCATTGGTATATAAAATTGAAAGAGATGATGATCGAAATAAACGCACATACATGCGCATTTTTGGAGGTTCAATTAAAACACGTGATGTACTGACTTTAAAAAGCCAATCTGATAGTATAAAAGTTAAAAAATTAGAAACCTCACACAATGGCAAATTTGAAGAAACCGAAAGAATTGAATGTGGTGATATTGCTATTTTACCAAATGAAACCCGGTTAAAAATCGGAGACTCAATAGGGACAATACCTGAAAGTAATTTGATTTTACAAAATAATAATTTAATAATGCAAGCTAATATTTCCCCTGTTCTTTCTTCTAATAGGACCTTTCTGTTAGAAGCCTTATCGGAACTGGCGGAAACAGATCCTCTTTTACAATATAAATTGGATTCCAGAAGCTCTGATATCATAATTGAATTTTTAGGAAAAGTACAAATGGAAGTCATCGTTGCTTTGTTGCAGAGCAGATACCATCTTCAGGTTAATATAGAAAATGTAACAACCATTTATAAAGAACGTCCTTTAAAAAAGTCAAACTTTACTGCTCATATTGAAGTACCGCCAAATCCTTTTTGGGCATCTATAGAATTATCAATAGAGCCGCTTCCTATTGGAACCGGATTGCGCTATGAAAGCAAAGTGTCATATGGATATTTAAATAAATCATTTCAGAATGCCGTTGAAGAAGGTGTTCGATATGGCTGCGAACAGGGTTTATACGGATGGGAAGTAACTGATCTTAAAGTCTGCTTTGAATATGGATTATACTATAGTCCTGTAAGTACACCTGCTGACTTTCGGCATTTAGCTCCGATTGTGTTTGAGCAGGCATTAAAGCAGTCAGGTTCCGAGCTGTTAGAGCCTTGCCTGTCATTTGAACTTTATGTTCCCCAAGATTGCAACGCTCGTGTTTACAATGACTTAAAAAAGTTTCATGCAACTATTGAATCAATAAAAACACAACGCAATGAAATTGTAGTATCAGGAAAGATTCCTGCTCGCACATCGCAATTCTACAAAGAGCAGCTTTCAGAGTTCACAAAAGGCCGTGGAGTCTTTTTGACAGAGCAAGCAGGTTATCAACAGAACACCGGAGAAATTTTTACTCAGACCAGAAAACCGGATGACCGATTAGACAAAACTCGTCACTTATTTGATAAGACCAAATTATAACGTTTATAGTAACAGGAAATGGCACTTTACTCTGTTTTTTTCTTAAATTGTAAGTGCTGATAAAACACCTCCGATGAGTGCAAACACACACCATCGGAGCATTGCCTGAAAAATTGTAATAATGTCCAAACCTATGAGAATGGCAGTAAGTTCTTTCAATAAGCTGTATTGTTTACACTCTGTTTATTGCCTTTATTCGGGTGTCTGTATATAATTGTACTTGTATTATTATGCGAAAGGGTGGGTGCAACTTGGAATATATGTCTTGTCCGCTTTTTTTGCTAAAATCACAAGAAATCTATCCCTTAACAAATTCAAAGCAAAAATGACGGAAAAACGTGGTAAAGGAGAAATTACTATTGCGCTTGACGAATTGGAGGAGTGCATAGCGGATTCGTCCAACGTCTAAAACATCATTTTGAAAAATGAGTTGAGCGATAGTATCAGCTATTTCCTGCACACTCTTTCCGAGCGCGACTGTAATATTTTCATCAGAAGATATTTTTATGTTTACTCGATAGAAGATATCGCAGCCTATTATCAAATGAAAGAAAGTAATGTTTTAATGAACTTATCCCGCACACGAAAAAAGTTGCACGACTACTTGCGAAAGGAGGGATATACCTTATGACTAATATGGATTTATTTGAAGCTATCGGAGAAATAGGCAGTAGCTTGATTGCCAGATGTGAAAATGAAAAACAGGTACACATACAAAGGCATAAACATTGGTATGCTCTTGCCGCATGTTTATGTATGGTAATAATATGCGCTATTGCAATACCTTTTTTCAATCAAATGCAGATTGACCCAGACATTGATAATCCACAGCCGCCAATTTCAACAGATAATATGATTTTTACTAATCAACTTAACCAAGAGCCTTTGCTTGGAACCTATATCCCCATGCTCAATCAAGCTGATTTTGTGCCTATGAGTGTGGAAGAACTTTACACCTATTATGGATCGTCGATTAAGGTGGATAGTAATATTTTAACTTTGCAGTCAGAGCCGCGAGCATTTGGAATATATGAAAATGAAAATCGTGGCGTTTACTACGACACAAACAGTCTTTGCTTTGCATCTGCTAACGCTGCGCAGCGGTTTGAAGTCACAATAGGAAAGTCGGCCTACTTCCTGCGTTTCCCCGTAACAGACTATGAGAGCAACAACAGCGTAAAACAGTCTGAAATTAACGGCGTGGCGATAACCATATTTGCCTATGTGGATGGCGCTGGAGAAAACTGTTACCATGCAGAGTTTTCCGCGAATGGAGTTTCATATAGTATGACTTCCTACGATTTTCCGTATGACAGTTACATTTCTGCTATTTCATCTATTATTTCTGATAACTATACCATAGACGGTATATTGACGGGAGCCGATTCCTTGCATAAAGCTGCGGGTATTGTGGATTCCGTAGATGAAACAGCAAACTTGATTACTGCTGTTTTAGACAACGGAACAGGTGTTACAGTTTATTTGCCGGATAATCGCGAATTTTCCCGGCAGGTATTTCGAGAAGACCATTCTCCGTTCCTCCGTTTTCTTTTCGACGTTCCTGAATTAATAAATAATTGCATCCATTTTCCGATTTTTCTATGATTGCACCTACCGCTGGCTTCACAAAAATCTCCATCATTTCTACCTCTTTTTATTAAATTACCTTTTTTATAACATAATGAGAAGTCAAATCACTCGATAAATTCTAATTTATCACCCTTCTCTTTTTGCTTCAATAATTTCAATAAACAAACCAACTATAGCTAAAATCATGAATATTGCGGCAAAAATATAATCAGTTCCATGCAGACAGCCAATAACCGTACTTATTGCACCGCCTTGAACTTTGTTTATGCAAGCAATAATCAATCCCACAAATCCAATCACACCACTTAAAAGCATAGATGTTCCTAAAATCATCTTTTTCATACCATACATCTCCTTATTACAAATTCCTGTTTGTCTGCATGATGTAATAAATTTTGAATCTATAATGACACACTTTTTTGTGTCATTGGTTCAAAATAGATGCAACTAATCCTCTCATGTGCTATCTATTTTTTTATTTGTCAATAACCATAATTACCCTCTATAAAAATTACTTTGATTCTGTC
>ENA-UOOR01000998-UOOR01000998.1-fermentation-metagenome-genome-assembly--contig:-NODE-998-length-35674-cov-7.114602_pt1 | contig 35674 bp, 26 predicted proteins | sample MGYA00245780_ERZ724029 | MGnify/ENA primary metagenome ERZ724029 (study PRJEB28704, sample SAMN03018315) | fermentation metagenome | biome: anthropogenic terrestrial biome; feature: soil; material... | reverse complement strand
CAGATCCCAAGCCTTCCGATGAGCAGATGCTAGATATGGTCCCCACCCCCTGATTACTTCGGATGATGCATGTCTGGCTATAGATTTAGAACTCATTAATTAATCACTCCTTTCTCTGTTTTCCTTAGCTCTTTTTGATACTCTGAAAAGGCGGCCATGGCCTCGTCCATATCGTCGAGGTTGACCCCTATGTACTTCTTCGTCGTCTCTATGGACTTGTGCCCGTAGATCTCTGAGATCGTCTCAATGGGCACCTTCCCGGACTTCCACATGTAGCGGCCGCCGGTGCGGCGCAAAGTATGATTCGAGAACTTGGCACCGATGGCCTTCTCGACGAGATCTATCTGATCGTCTATCGCGTCCCCGTTCTCGCTGTACGCGCCGATCTGAGGTTTCTGCTTGTATCTCTTCCAAATGAGAAGGTTGTCCGGGACCGGTATGTCCGGACGATAGACTCTTGCCTCTTCGACCATCCTCTCGCGCTCGGTCATCCATATGCGGATGATCTGCGATGTGTCGGCATGGAATGGGATGGTGCGGAGAGTCTCGGATTTGCCGCATACGTTGATGGTTCCGCGGTCTATGTCCTGAAGCTTCAGCCGGATGATCTCGACGCGGCGCATCATCAGGCTCATCTCGAGATGGGTTATGATCAGCTGCAGCGGCGTGAGATTCGCGTCGAGGAGATTGACCATCTCCAAGGGCGTTAGCCAGTCAACATTGGCGCGCCTGTCCTGGCCGAACCGGAGCTCCATCCTACCCACTACGTCATTGCCGTAGTGCCGGAGGAACATCCCTAGGATCATGGCGTACCACTTCCGCGTGGAGTTCTCCAGATCGGCCCATGCCACGTCGAGGAGGTAGGCTACCTCTTTCTCCTTGATTTTGGACGGCATCGTGTTCAGTCCGGCAGCTTCGAGATCCGTGAAGAACCGGGTGTAGTTCCACCGGTATTTCTGACGGGTCTTCTCAGTGATCCTCTTCCGGCGGAGGAAGGCGTTCAGGGCAGATTGCCACGTAAGTGGCGGCCGCCCCGGAGCGCGACTCATGGCTCCGCCCTGTATTTGCCCCTCTTGTGCAGCTCCATCATCACGTGCGCCGCCATGGCGGCATCGGAGAGGGCCCTGTGGCGCTGTTTGCCCACACCTACGGGGTCATCCGGGCACAGAGCATCATAGGCGACCTGCAGCTTGGGATAGTAGCCGTTGCGGCCGAGATCAGGGAATGCGCGCCATGCAGAGGTCATTATGCAGTCACACTCCGCACAGAAGTTCTTCAGATTCCAGGGATCCCGATAGAGGAAGCGGTCGAAATCAAACTCAGTGTTGTATGAGGTGATGCGCTCGCCCATCAAGATCTCCGTCACCCTGGGGATGATCTTGACCATGCTCGGGGCCCGAAGGACCGACCAGAAGTTGATATCGGTGTTCTGGAACACCCAGGCATCCTGGTGCTTCCGGATCATGGATTCAGGATATCCGACAACCGAGGAGAATACCTCCTCTATGTCTCCGGTGCCTAGATCTACTGCGACAATTCCGATATCCACGACGAGATCATACGGGCCTCCCCCGAGGCCCGTGGTCTCGGTGTCGAGAACGTAGATCATACTCATGGGCTGACCTCCGGAGGATTCCAGGTGATGCGGATGTACTTCCGGTCCGAGAATGTGGACCCGTACATCGAGAAGAACCACTTATACATCTCGCGGGCCGAGTCGAAGCCGTCCATCCGGGCAAGATCTTCCGGCAGGGACGAGTTGACGGGGAAACGGAAGATCTCCACATCACGGATATCCGTTATCGCGATCAGCCGCGACTCCGGTGTCCGGGGATGCATGTAATGGAAGAGCTTCCTGCTCTTTATCTGAGCGACAGCGAAGCGGTCGTACTTCTTGTCAGAGTATTCGCGGATGGTCGAGGTCTTCGTGCCGGCGAGGATCTTGATGTCGGCATCCTTGAGGGTGTAGCCGAGTATCGGCATCAGACCGCCCCCATCCTTGCCAGATAGTCTGCCTTTGCCTCTGATAGATCATGGAAATAGTGCCCGTGGTTGAAGATCACACCACGATCTCCGTCGCGATGATGAAAACGCCAATCGCTGAAGGACCATGTGGCATACTCGCCCGTTACCCTGTTCCTGGCTAAAGCGATGCCAGGGTGATTTTGCATCACAAAATCAAAATTTGAGTAGTCATACTCTATCATTTCCCATCCGCCGGGGAGGTAAGAAACAAGGGGCCTTCTGTTGTCGAAGTCCAGAGCCCCAATCATCAGTCCGCCTCCCCAGGTAAGTTCTCCCAGTCTATCTCTATAACTATGATGTCGTAGACCTTGTCATAGACAGACCCTGTGATGTCGAAGACTCTGTCAGACCGTTTTTGGTCGACCAATTCAACAGTGATCTTGCCGCTCCTACGACCGCCGTAGCGCATCTCGTTGACCCTGTCCAGAGAGACGAGGATAGCCTTGTTGCCGCGGAAGTCCACAATCTCGTCGCCGATCTCGACCGGCTTGCCGGTCTTAACGTGAATTGCGCGGAGCATCAGTCCGCCTCCGCGTCCATTTGATTCTTGCAAATGGGGCATATAACACAAGCATCGCAAACGAAGCATATCGTGCAACTGAAACTGAGAGTTTCAGACATCGATGTAGCCTCCCCTCTCAGCATAGATCATGAGTGAGTCCCATGGATGGTCCTCAGCCAGATGACGCCACATCAGAGTCTCTCTGTGATACTCGTAAGAGATCTGTCTGGTTTTTGCGATCTCTAGACAAAACTCTCTGCACTCGCGGCTGGGTATGCCCAGCATCTCGGTCATGAGGTCCTCGGATGCCATGCCTTTTTCTCGAAGGAACGCCAGTATTCTGCCGGCGGTGGGATAACCAGTATCCCTCCAGTATTTTGCGTAGTTTTCCATCTTTTCACTTCCTGACGAAGGAAGAACAGAGGGAGGATGCTGGGCGCGGGAGAAGTTAGACGAGTGTCCCGTTTTCCGCCCGCGCATCCATGTTCTGTCTGCGCTGCTCGTCTCAGCGGTCTAACTTCACCGATTGTTTCGGTGTAACAACATGAACATATCCACATTAAATAGGTTTCTGTTTGAAAACAGTAACAGATGTAGTTAATGTTTCCAAACAATAACTAAATCATGTCTTGGTATGAGGGCCTCGGTATTGATGCCAAAATCATACTATATTTAGCTGATAAAGGCAAAGTCGTAAGACGTACGATTAGAGATGAAACTGGAATCAGTTATGCAGCCATTAAAGCGGCTTTAGAAAGATTGGAAGATGAAAAATTAACCAAATACGAAGCTTTGGGTGACTACCGGGACACCGTTTATTGGTCCCTGACGGAGAAGGGAGAGAAGGCGGCTAAAATACTGGCTGAATTGGATGAATTTATTAGAAATGAGTGATGACTATGCCATATTGCAAAAAATGCGGGTCTGAATACGAAGAGGGAGATTCCTACTGTAAAGGCTGCGGATCTGATTTCACAGCAACCCCTATTAAGAAGAAGTGGAGCTCTTGGAAGAAGGCTACAGTTGCATTACTGGCAATCTTTTTTGTTTTGCCCGGAGCATTTGGCGTGGTTTTGTACTCAGCTATGGGCAATGGTGCAACTGTAGAGGTTACAGTGTACTCTCTGCATGTATCAGAATCTGTCGACATACGAGTATATGACGGCGATGAACTAGTTGGTGAATATGACAATTTAGGTCCGGGTCAGGGGCGCATTTTCACATTCCGTACAACGTTCAATATATTCCAAGATTCCAAGGAGACTACAATCAAAGCAATTTCCTATGGTGGAGGATTAGGAAGTATAACGGAGAAAAAAACAATTACAGTTGTGAACGACGGATATTACAAAATGACCTTGTATGTCTGACGGAACATTGTTTTCTAGTGTCTTCATCCGGGACGGTTGAACTTGTTGCTGCAGGGGCAGTCCATCACCCGGAACGACAGCCCGAGCTCCGTTATGATCTGCTCGCTGTTGGCATCCCGCAGCGTCTCCTTCAGGTCCCTCACCGCTCTCACGAGAGGGCATTGGAGACATACTTCCTCGTCGATGTTCTTCACGATCTGCATATACAAAGTATCGATCAGTTTCTCGGCCATCAAATCCATAATCTTGCCCCGGGACAACCTACAATCTGAAGAAGATATAAGCGGAACGGGGAGAGGTGACCGAATAGCCCGAATCACCGATTCAGGGAAGGTTCGACAAATGACGTGTCCTCAAGAAGGATAACGGAGAGATCTCAACCGTCGACGACGCTCATGGCGGCACCGGAGAGGAATTTCCTACGTCAATCGTCTAAAAGAAAATGGGTGAAAATGTTTCCTCGGACGAGGTGTACCACGTTGAGATGGTCTATCTCTTGGTGGTTTTCTTCGCAGGCTTCTTTGCCTTTGTCTTAGGTTTTGCCTTAGGTTTCGCTTTGGTCTTCTTTGCTGCCATTTGTTTCACTCTTTTTCTCCGTCTGTATGTGCCTGTGCGCTTACGCGCGGAGCGCGCGCATGCGCGCACGCGCGACCAGCTGACTGGTGCCATTATTCCGAAATATTCCGATTATTCCTCCTTGTCACCCCCATTCGCAGCCTTCAGTCCCTTCGATATCCGTGACTGACTCACCCCCAGGCGATCTGCGATCTGCGCCTGTGTCATGCCGGACCGTGCCATCCTCTTCATGGCATCCGTGTTGTCCTTTGGATCCACGTACTGCCCGTCATCATCCAGCCAATCATCTCCCAGAAGGATGTCAGGGAAGCCGGGGAAGTTGACCAGCTTATGCCGGTAGTATCCCACACCGCCCTGATCTATCGCCTTCGGGCCTATGCGGCCCACAGAGAGGCCTTTGATCTTGTTATCGCCGCGGTCTATCTTGTCCCAGATCCAATCAAGACGCCCCATGTATGCAGGGCCGACGAGATCCTCGATCATCCTGCGCTCTGATTCAGAAGTCATACCGGTCTTGAAGATAACAGATGATCCGTCACGGAACCCCGGATCCAGATCTATCCATCGCTGCCATCCGAACTCGACGATCACGATGCCGGCGGATGCTCCGAGCTCCGTGTAGTGATGCCTCAGGCGGTTGAACACACCCAGGACCTCACGCTGCTCATAGACAGCACGGGAGCTCATCCGCTTGCTCGCATCGTCCACGATCAGATACTGAACGGGCCTTCTATCCATCCGCGCTATGCCCACCCGGAGATCGTCCGTGTAGATCAGGTTGAGATCGTCCCCGTACAGCTTGTAAGCGTGATACGCGCGTGATCTGAACAGCTCGCTCTTGCCGCATCCGGGCTTGCCGACTATGCAGCCGTGCTTGAAGATCACGCTGTCCCTCGGCACGGGAGGGAAGAAGCGCTCCAGCATCTCCTCTGTGATGTCCGCCTCCCGATAAGCCGGCGCGAACATGTCCTCAGTCGTCATCATTGATGACGAGATGCCGAGGGAGAGCATCTCCCCGTTCACTTGCGGACCTCCATGATAGACGATATGTCCACGTCGTTCAGGCTGGCCGAGGATGCGGTCTGATAGACGATGTTCTCGTTATCGGAGAGCAGCTCCCTTATACGGTCCAATCCCGCCAATGCGTTATCGTTCTCGACGTAGGCGACTATCCTCTCGAGCTCCGTGAGCGCGAACTCCCTCCGCGGGATCTCGTAGGCCGCCTCCAGGGCCTCCTTCACCTTCCTTATGGTATCCGGGTCAGCTTTGTCCGGCGTGGAGTCCTCGATGACGAGATTGGTCCTTCTACCGTCGGTGTTGAAAACGAACTTCCACATAACGTATCCGGACTTGGCAACGACGTCGTATCCGTCAGTGCGATCACGGACCTCCATTGTGCCGCCGCTGTTCCGGAACTCATCAACGATGGCTTGCAGCCCCTCTATCTGCGACCTCAGGAGATCCTCTACAGGGCGCAGGGCCTGCAGGATCTGCGTTGCCTCCAGCCAGTTATCCCCGGACATTATCGCTTCGGCAACCGCCGCGGAGATCCTCCGGCTCTTCTTCTCCTTATTCTTTGTGAACATTCTCTTCCTCCTCTTTCTTCGAGTTCCACCGGTCAACTGCATGCTTGAAAACGGCGCCCGGAGCCCTGCTGTAAACCTTGGCCAGGAAGGACGCCACCGTATCGGCCATCCTCACGCTGATAGATTGGGTCAACGCGTGGATCGTATTCTCTGCCTCAACGATGCGGCTGTTGGCCTTGTCCAGAGCGGACAGGTTGCGCAGGAGCTCGTACTTGCTCACGGCGCTGCCATAAGCAAGCTTGACCTCCGTGGCATAGCGCTTGAATTTGAATCTGCTCTTGTCCTCATCCATCATCTCGTATGTGTGCCACGATTCAACGCACACCATCTTCCGCTCGAAGAGCGGGAACCCCGGATACTTCGTCTTGTCATCATAGTCCGGCTCCAGTGCGAGAGGTGACAGAATGGGATGGTGAATGCCGAAGAACAGGCGCTTGATCAGGGCCTTGTTGGTCTGCTCCTGCAGATGCGGCTTACCGTCAATGTGATAGAGGACCCACGGGACCGTCTCGAAAGCCTTATCGTCGGTTATGCGGCGAACCATGACGTACTTCGTCCTGCCTATCACGATGTAGCCGATGAAGTAGCCGATGATTATCGGGATCCACCACATGCTGTCAATGCCGGGGATCACGAGGAAAACAGGCCAGCGGAAGAGCTGGATCAGTATGAAGGCAACGATGGTTATGGTGACGAAATCTGTGGGCCAAATGAAGCGCACTGTCCTCTGCACCACCGCTCCGAGCACCATGGCGGCGGCCATGAGCGCGGCCGTGATCATCAGGACCTCTGATGTCAGAGCTGCGAGCAGCGCATCAACAGCGACCTGTGTGTAGATCAGAGGATCCGTCGACCCGGAGGGCACAGTGGGCCTCCAGGGAGACGTCCCGGGAGGAGCGATGTTCCAACCGTCATCATCCCATGGGATCTCAGGATCCGTGCCGGGCAGAGGCGCCGTCCTCTGCTTATTGAGAGTGAGGAGGATCCCGCCGGAATTGTAGACGAGTATCTGATAGGGTCCGTCTTCCGCGAAGTCGAACTGGTAGAATCCGGACGTGCCCGGTGTGATCACCTTGCTCGAGATCGTGGCCGAGTCGTAATCGACCCGGAGGGTCATGTTCTCATCGCTGTAGTTGACGAAGAGGACGAGCTCGGACGCATTGAGATCTACATATGGTGTGATGTAGAGCTCGTATCCCTCTCCTGACTGCAGCGTCCAGCCGTTCGGTATCGTATCCGATGACGCGGACACCGATGAGATCGGTATCATCACCAGAACGAAGGCGAAGGCTGCAGCAGCCAAGAGAGGGATCGTCCGGGAGGCCTTCACTGCAGACCTCCCACGATGAACAGGCCGAAGCAGGCCAGGAAGCAGGTGACGGACTTGACCGCCTGCCGACGCCATGCGAAGGCGAAGCCTCCGATCAGCAGCACCACGGCCGTGATGGAGGTCCAGTGGGCGATTATCCACGCTCCTGCGGACAGGACGCTCATCAGGATCCTCCCAGGTACTTATCGATCATGATCTCGCCGCTTACGACCAGGATCACTATCACGATGAGGATCAGTGCGATCAGCCATCGCATCCTGCTCATATACGACAGAACCGCCACCAGGCGCGCTCCGAAGGACGTCTTCCATGCCAGCAGTGCAAGTCCGATGGCTACGATGATGTAGATTATCGGCTGTGCGTTTGCTGTGAACCAAGTAACTATTGTGTTCCATACCATCATATCAACCCCAAAATCAGTTTCGCGACGGCTTCCCCGGCGAATAACCCCAGAAGGACGATGATAGCCGCTGCAAGGTAGAAATACCGAATTCCGGTGATGTATCCCAGCAGCACCAAGATTATGGCCGCCTCGACAAGTATGATAGAGATCAGGTCCGCAGCGGAAAGAACCGCCGGAGAATCCGGACGGTGCCAGCTGACTCCCTGGAACACCTCTATCTGTTCGATGCTCACAACTTCCATCTTCAGAGACGGAGCGAGCTCCCCTTTGTAGTGGATCTCGTCGATATGGAAGTACTGGCCCTTCTCCATGATAACCGATGAATAGCTCGTAGACGAAGAGGGGCCTTCCCAACCGACGGCTGTGGTCCCGGTGTCCCAGATCATGACCATGCCGTCCTGAGTCAGTGTGTTGTTGGTTCCGGAGTAGATCGTCCAGTCCTTCACATAGACGTAGGGGGTGAAGATCAGGTCCTCCGCGATCAGAGTCCCGTCCCCGGAGTATATGCTGCCATGACAGTAGAGGTCCAGCGACTGAGCCGAGATCTTGGTCATGCCGTCACGGAGAGTCTCGCCGTAATTGGCATTGTACTGTCCGAGCTGATCCAGTGCGAGAACATACAGAGCATAGCTCTGTTCCGGAGAGACGCCTACGTTGCTCAAAGCCGGTATGATCGAGGACGGAGAGAGAAGGATGTTCGATTTCTGCGCATTTGCGGAGATCGTCCACATCACCTGAGCGGATGATGCCGCCTCATAGAGAAGGGATGAGATCTGATCCATGAATGCAGAGTAAGCAAGGACCAACTGCAGAGGCGCATTCAGTGAAGTCTGTGCTGTCGAGGAACCCGTTATCGAGAAGTTCAGATTGGATGACGAATAGGTGTTGCCAGACCAATGAACTGTTACCCCGGTATCCGACAATGCGGTGATGTATCCGTAATCTGTATCCTTTATTATCCCGACCGCGCCCTTGACAATGGCCGCGTTCGTGTTGGTTCCGGAAACAAACGGGCCTCCGTAGACACCGGGGGACAGAACGTAGAATCCGGACTGGAGACTGCTCACGTCGTTAGCCCCGAGGGAAAGCGCCATCGGCGCAGACCCGGGCGCAATAGGAGTTATGCTGCCGGAGGTTGTGTAAGCCCAGATGGTCTTAGCTGTATCCGGCGCGGCAGTCGTATCAGATTTCGTGAGATAGATCACATTACGATCCGCAGTGGCCGTGGCCAAGGTCATGAAGTCGAGGGTGAGACGGGTTGTGGAATTACCGGTGCCTGCACTGTCCCACTTAAGCTCTATCTCCAGAGAGGATCCGTAATTTGTGGAATTCCAAACGCTCTTGAGATCTGCGGATACGCGCACTGCTTCATCGAGGATCTCCTGGATGTTGCGGTTACCGTTACCTATGGAGTCGTAGACGCCTGCGTATTCCAAGATTGAATCAGCGTCGAACTGGGACCCCTCATACCAAAGAGATCCTGCTCCGATCTCGGCTGCACGATTGAGATATGAGTTCGTCAATTTCCAAGTCTCGGTATCTGCCCTGACGAAAGAGGCTGAAATCCCGTACAGGTTGTACATCTGCTCCGCGGAACGCAGAGCATCAACATCACGGGCATATGCTTTGACCGCCTCATCGGAACCGGCAGGGACTTCTTCCCTTCCCTGATCACGGGTAATGAAATCATAGATCCCTTTCGCCGTGTTTACTCCGGGGATCACTCTGAGCCACCAATCTATCGCTTCTTCCGTGCCCGGATCTAACCATGGATCCGCCTCCGCTTCTTCAGCGGGCATCAGGGCCGGGCCCAGGGAGATCGTGACCAACAGGGCCACGGCCATTGCTGCAAGTGCTTTCTTCGCATGTTTCATAGTATCACCACCGCTAACGCAATTATCGAGAGTACGACTCCGAGCAGGGCCCTCGGGTCCCGCGTGGAGAAGAAGAAGAGACCGGAGACGATCCCGATCACGACGAACACGATCCACAGAGAACCGGCGTCAAAGGTGTCAGCCGGTGCCGCGGGCTGACCGTCAATGATTATCAGCTGAGAGTATGACGCGGATCCGGAGACGCTTTGCATGCTCAGAGAGAGCTTGTACAGCCCCGGAGATGCAGAGACGTTCGGCACGCCCCCTTCATTCAGAGACACAAGAGAGCCGTCCAGATTCGAGAGGGTCCAAGTGTAACGATTGGATAAGGAGTTAGAGGAGAGATAGAGCCCGTCCAGGACGACCTTACCGTCAGCTGCATGTGCATCGAATCTAACCCACGGGTCCTGCAGAATACCGTCGGAGACGGTTATGGTCCACGTAATGGTTCGGTCCCCGGTAAGAGTTGCGGTGTAGGTCCCGGTCTCCCGGGGAACACCGGTCACGATCCTGTGCTGCGCATCATAGGAAAGCCAGGATACCACCCTGTTATCGCTGTCCTTCACAACGAGCTTGGGATCCGCGCCGTTGTACACGGCGTACCTGTACTCTGCATTCTTCTGGATCTCAGTCACCGGGCCTTCCGAATAGACGCCGATGTTCCGGGTGACGATCCGTGATGTTGCCCCGCTGATGACCGCCTTGATGTTGTACATGCCCGGCGCATATGTGTGCTGCACTCTTGTCCCGGAACCGTAGGTCCCGTCATCAAAGTCCCAAAGGATCTGCGCCGAGGTCGAAGGGGAGATGGATATGGCCGCATCGCTGCCGTCCTGTGCTATCTGGATCGTATATTGGCTGCTTAGCTGCGGCACCGGATCCGCGTCCGTCACCGGGATGGCCGCCAGGGCCATCATGCCTATGACCAGTAACGATATGCCGAGGATCCACTTCGTTCTCATCTTATCACCGTCGCGGAAGCTCCGGCCTTGGGCGCGGCCGTGATCAGAGGGTCAGCCTCGACGCTCAGGTCGAAGGTCTTGGTCGCAGTAAGATGGTCGGGCGCGGTCAGGATCACAGTCACCTGATAGACGCCCGCGGTCGCAGGCGTACCGGATATCACGCCGCCGGAGGATGAGATCCATGAGGTGCCGGTGCCCGAGATCGTCATGCTCACACCCGGCGTTGTGCTGAGCGTGTGCGACCAATAGGCGCCGATGCTGAGGGTCTGCCCGGACGGCGCGGTGTATTGGATGTTGTTGGGCTCCCATCCCGCTCTCAGGGTGACGTCATCTGTGGGTACCGTCGCCGATGTTACCTTTGTTGCCCCGTCATACCATCCGGTGAACGTGTACCCCGGACGTACCGGGATAGGGAGCTCCCCGTAGCTGTGATCGTAAAGAACCTGTCTTGGAGATGTCTCATTGCCGCCTGCCGAGTCGAAGGTTATGGTGTAGTAGCTGGCATCATAGACCGCAAGATAGTTTATCCCGGTGAGGGACCTGAACGTCAGCACATACCCCGGGTCCCTGACGCCGCCGACAGGCTGTGCCCGGGTGTCCAACCATCCTGCGAAGGCGTGCCCGGGCACTGCCGGGCCGTCCGGCAGCGTGACGGAGTCCCTGCCGTACCAATGCTCGATCTCCCCGGACTCGTACTCGAGGACCGCATGCACCGGATTGAGAACTTTGATGCGGAATGTCCCGCTGTCCTCGATCGTCTCCTGATAGATCACCCCATGGTCCTTGTATTTCAAGACCCATGAGATCTGCAGATGCGATCCGAGGATGAAAGGTACCGTATCGTTTATGCCGGCGGAGCTCCGATCGATCTCAGGAGGGTAGGGGGAGGCCTGCCACTGATGGTTGACATAATTGACTGCGGCTACGCCGGTGATCTCCACATACCGCTCATACTTGGTGTTGAACCAACCGCCATGCCAGACGTCATGGGGCCCGCAGGATATGTTGAGGGTGTCGCCGACAACGACAGTCATGTAGTCACTGCCCTTGGGCCTGGAGTCGCGGATATTCAGGAGAGGCTGGTCCACACCGAAGGAGAATTCTGTTTCCCCATACTGAAAACCAGAGAAGACATCCGCTTCGGCAGCATCACTTGAGATCAAGAATCCCATGCCCCCTGAGAGCATGAGGAATGCAGCGACGAAGACGAAGAGGGAACGCTTCACCACGGGATCACCTGCCCGATATCTGGGATGTTGATCATCCCGCCTATGGCAAGGCCTGCGATCGCGTAGAGGATCACGGCAATGGCCGCTGCAACAGGGTGTCGGAACCATACTGCGTAGGATATGATTGCGGATGCGGCGATCGTGATGATCACTGACGACCATGTGATGTTGAGGGTGTCAACCGCAACCTCCTCCGGAGGGACGTAGACGCCCTCGAACATTGCGTAGACGGTCACGCCGCTCTCGAGGGGAGCGTCCCAGTCGAAGGGTATGGTGTACTCAGGATCCACAAAGTAGCCGACGAAGACGTTCTCTCCGGAGACAGGATCCTCTGGCATCACCGGTGCGTCCCCTATCGTGGCGTAGATCCTGCCGAGGGATGTGCCGTCGGGGCCTGCGATCTCTACATAGGGCCTGCCCATGATCGTGAAGCGGTAGTAACCCCAGTCCTCTGAGCCGCCGTCATAGGTGTTGGTCACCTTCTGTATAACGGTGTAAGTCCCCGGGGCATAGGTGTGGACGGGATTCCATTCGGTCGACCGGGCGGATCCGTCACCGAAGTCCCATTCTATCGACTCGGCCTGATTGCCCTCGGCAGGATCGTACACATACTGGAATTGGATCTCCGTCCCCCACAGCTCTCCCCAGTCTGTGATCTCCGCCTCAGGGATGTCCGTCCATGCCGCCGATGCAGATGCTGCTGTCACCAGGAGCAAAAGGGAGAGGGCGGCCGCCATGAAGGCAGCCGCTTGTTTGGCGGCGGTGCGGGTCATCAACATCACCACAGCTTGGGCCAGTTTATCTTCGGGAGATTGACTTCGGGCCAGTTGATCTGCGGCCAGTTCACCGTAGGCAGAGTGATGTTCACCCCGGGCACGATTATCTCCGGCAGCGGCAGGTACCCGGCGTACCCAAGTCCGGCGATGACGAGCAGGATGACTGCCGGCAGCGCAACATAGGGATTGCGAGTATAGATCGCCAGGATGCCGATGACCGCGGCTCCGATCAGCATGATGATCTCCATCACCGTGAGGATCGGATCTGCGGCTACTGCAGAGGCGACACCATAGATGGTGATGTGGCCGGTGACCGGCTCATCCCAGTCATAGAGCGTAGTAAGGCCGGCGTCGGAGTACCAAGTGTAGGTCACGCCCTCGGCCACAGGCGCCATGGCGCTGTCGGCAGGCGTGTCCTCATCGACGAAGAAGGTCTCCATCAGAGCGCCGTCCTTGTCAACAAATCTGACCACCCATTGTCCGTCTATCGGGACATCTACCATCTCTGTGTAGAGCTCGACATCCTCAGTGATCGGCGTGGACCAAATGAACTCGGTGGTCTTCTCCTCGTCGGTGTAGTATTTGGTTTCCCTACCTATAGGATCAGTCGGTTTTACGGCAGCGGTTCCGGTCTTGACATAATCCTCGATTCCGTCATAGGAGACGACAGCGTATTCTTCAACCGTCGCCAGCACAGGTATGCCTGTCACCACAGAATCGTAATGTTTATGAAAAACAACTGAGGGGCCCCACGCATAATCAGGGAGAGCTGTCATACCCGGATCAAGATAGACATCCGTAACGTTGGATCCCATGCCGCTTATCGTCTCGATCGAGGAGGGTATGACAACAGAGGTTACCTGGGTGTAAGAGAAAGCATAAATGTTGATACTTTTCGTCCCGGGCTCGATAAAGACCCTATCGGTCATCGCATCAGGCACTTTTAACAGGGTACCATCATTGGAATAGAGAGAGTCGTTGTACGCATGATATAACGTGTTGGCGCCGGAAACTGTTATTTTCTCAAGGTTGGCGTTCTTCCAGAGCGCGCCTCCGGCATATACCGTAACTCCGGCAGGTATCTCTATCTCAGTGATCAAAGTACCAGTAATTGACCGCAATCCCAGATAGATCACGGAGTTGGGGATCACTATGGACTCCACGAAGGGCTGTGTCCCGACGTCGGGTTTGAAAGCGTCCGTCATGATTCTTAGGACGAAGAAGCCGTCAATCTTGTTAGGTATGATGACGTTAGGATCGTCACCGTTGTATTTGGTCAGATCAAGAGTGCCGGGAGAGTATGCTTCCGGACTATACTCCCAGATCTCGTCTTCCGAGACGGCTGCGTCGGAATCTGTTATCGCGATAGAGACTATCACAGGCAGCAGAAGCGCCAATGCGGCCGCCGTTACAAACATTTGTGTCTTTTTCATATTTTCACCTCTTTATAAAATTGGTAAATTGAAGTTCCGAGCTCAGAGCCGATCAGATTATCTCCGAGCTGGGAATAGTGAACTCCGTCATTCTTCAGAAGTCCGTTTTCGATGGAGAAAGTGGGTGCACTCGTGGCCCCGAGAATCAAATTATCCTCTGGATCAACAGTGAGAGCTATTTGAGCCTGGGAGCTGTTGGTTCCGACTATCAATGATATGAATCCGGCATCAAAATCATAAGGTGAGAATAAACCGACGCCAGAGCCGGTGAGGTCCTCATGGATCTCCAAAAATAATGTTTTGTACGTTTCAACAGGTGTAAGTGCATCACTCTCACCCTGGATCCAGATGTAGGATCTCACTGTGGGATCATAGAGAGTCCTGTCAATCCTCTCCATCGCATCGCAGAAGACCTCCGATGCCCTCAAGAAATTGATGTTGCCTGGAGTGAACGTGTTTATCTTCACTCCGCTGACGCCGCCGTTCACAATCAGGACCTTGTTCCCAATTGATTCATACAGACTGGCAGCCAAAGGTGCCTCAATGTTTCCGACTGTCTGCGTTCCGTCAGGAGCGTTCATGCTCTTCACAGTGCAGATCTCTTTGTATGCATGATAGTTCAGAGTGTGTAATGGCTGAGTGGTACCGTAGAAATAAGCTGTGCCCGGGAGAGTTACCGTTGATGAGGATGCGTCATAATGTGTGTATGCGGCATTACTCTGCCCCATGAGAAGATAGACGTCAAGTTGAGATTTTTTCACAGAATAGATTTCCACAGATCCGTCGGAAAATTCGACAGATCCGGTGCCGACATCAACAGCATGGATATACGTCACTCCGGACAGAGTGACGATCTCGAGTGATCCTTCGGCGGAGACCGCCGCCGGGGACTCGATGTAATCGTCGTAGCAGATCTCCTCCGCTGCAGAATTATCATGCAGGATATAGTATGCGCCGCCGGCGATCAGCGCCAACACCACTACGATTGCGATTACCCTTCTCATTACTAGACGTCCACATTCCCGTTTACCGGGTCTGTGAAAATAGGATAAGATGCGTCGCTATAACCTGTGAAAAAAATTAGAAAAAGAAAGCCTTTATATAGCGTCTGAATAGAATTTGCTTAAAATCTCTTTGATTTTATCTGGATTCTCTGAATAGATCGCAGCAACGATGTGTATCGCATCATCCACAATGTCTTGTTTATTTTGCCCAGTGAGCAGACTCAGCTGGTCAATGAGATTGGCAGATTTGTCTTTGATGTACCAATTGCGGTAGATCTTATCCGGCCGCCGGGGCGGGACAATCTTGGCCACTTCCATCTCGAGCGTCATCTGCGTCATCTACATCACCACTCGGTATTGACGTACTTTTCGATTCGTTTGATGATCGTACTTTTCGCCGCAGATCGTGATGCGATCTTGATTGAGGAGCTCGGTTATCCTCGACTTGACATTGTCAGGGTGCATCTTGGTAATCCTGGATACGTCCCGGTAGCTCACACCGGGATATCGGGCAATGCACGCTTCCACCTTCTTCTGTCTTTCATCGAGATCGGGGATGGCATAATATGCTTGGATCGAGACGCGGGATGTCATTCTGTCGCCTCCCCATCGGGAGGCTCCCTATCTTCCCATCCCGGACGGATGCGGTGATAGACCATTCTGTCGACGCAGTCCTCGGCCTCGTCAGCCGAGCAGACTTTGAGGAAGATGAAATCTGGATCATCCTCCAGAGCGATCTCCTCACCATCCGGTGTCCCTTCCGGGACCAGCGACCGGGAGTTGGTGTACATCCGCTTGTTGAATGCCCAGTACAGCGACTGGATCTCAGACGGTGATGTGTAGCTGTCCATCAATGCCAGCAGGCATTTTCTCACATACTTCTTCAGATAGTCGCCGCCGGACATGGTCTTGGCATCGCTCGGTCTCGACTGGGAGTTCCAGCGCCATTCTCTGCCTTTGCCGTCTCTTCTTTTGACGTTCTTGAGGCTGTAGACATAGGATATCTCGCCCTGTCCGCACCTGCGCCACTCCTGCGAGATCTCCTCGTTCGACGGCAGCGAGTCAACGAAGATCAGTGCGTGGACGTGCATAAGTCCGGACTCGGTGTACTCGTATGATGCGATGTATCTGGGTCTGACACCGTTGTCCCTCTTGGTGAGATAGGACAGGAACTTGTTCCAGGCCTTAGAGAAGCTGCGGTTAGCTTCCCAGATCGTCTTGAAGCCGTTGGGATCGTACTTGTACTCCCAACGCCCCATCTTCTTGAGGTGTGTCTCCATTCGCTCCTTCGTGCGTACGCCGACGGCAGGATCCTCGAGAGCTGCGTAGAGCTTCTTCGCTTCCTCGCCCTGGGCCTGCAGCAGGGATATCCGGTTACGTACACCGAGGGCCTGGTCCGGAGAGTACTCTCCTGCGGAGAGCCTTTCTTGAAGGTCTTGGATCTCGTAGTCCGGGCCCCGGAGCCGGTACAGCCGGCGTTGCCAATACTTACGGCTCTTGTCACTGAGGTTGGGGAGGAACAATTTGTACAGAGCTTCCTCAATCCTGGCGGCCTTGGCCGCCGCGCGATCTTCGTCTGTGAGGTTGGGATCTGTGGTCAATGTCAGAAAGACTGCTTTGTAGTGATCTCGAAGAGATGTCTCCAGGCAGGCATCGAAAGTGTTCAGGGATCTTGCAGTTTTGCCTAGATCGTTGAATCGGGTGGAATACTCCGTGCCGATAACCTCGTCCTTCTTGATGTCCAAAAGTGCGATGATCTTCTCATTGACAGAATTATTGTAGGTCTCGAAGAGATAATTCAACTCGACTTTGTCCGGCCGGGAGAGCATCCTCATTCCGGACAAAAGTTTACAGGCCCTGCTTCTCTCGCCGGAGCATCTTTTCGGCATGGCCAGATGTGCATCCTTCGGACGCTTTTTTTCGATAGTTGGAATTTCGCAAGGTACCTTTATCAAGTTAAAGGTAGGCGGGCGCTCGGAAGCCTTTTGGGAGGCTTCTCTGTGAATCACGGCGCGTACTCTTTCCTCAGAAACTAACAGCCATTTGAGTCCGTCTTCGCCGATTTCAATGGTTGCGAGCCCTCTGTTATATAAACGACGGGCAGCACTGTGGATTCTCTTCTCGACTGCGCCCGGTGTGAGGATACACAGCTCCCGGCGTTTGTGCAGTATTGTTACTGCATATGCTAAAGAGACAGAACGGCCCTTATTTTTCGTAAAGGCAAGCGCGATCAACCATCTTTCTTCGATAGAGATATCATTGAGACATCCGGGCACGAGAGCAGGGTTGACCTCGGCCTCCTCCAGGAGCTCCGCCATCTGTTGTTTGCGGCGCTTCTTGTCCTTCCCCTTGTAGCGGGCGGCCTTTGCGGCCGCCGCACGATCGTTAGCTTCAGCGAGCAGTTGAGCGTCTGCAGGATCGAGCGCGTAGATCGGCCCGCCCGGAGTCATTATGCCGATGCGGTTGCCGTCGCCATCGTAGATGTCGTCCAAGACCGAGGAGGTGTTCATGCGGTCACCCCCCGGGGCCTGTTACGAGCATCCCTGTGATAGTCGTAGAGGACGCACTGCGGGATGTAGGGACAATCGCACTTCGACTGAGCAGCGAGCTCAGGCGTTGCCTGACAGACCAGCCCCGGCTTGAGGGGACAGATCAAGACGATCCCCCCTTGCGTTGCTCGTAGTATTTGGTGGCTTTCTCGCCGAAATCAATTATCGAATTATTTAATGCAAAAAACCGCTCGAGCCAGAGGGGGGCAGGTCCCCACCCCCTGATTACTTCGGATGATGCATGTCTGGCTATAGATTTAGAACTCATTAATTAATCACTCCTTTCTCTGTTTTCCTTAGCTCTTTTTGATACTCTGAAAAGGCGGCCATGGCCTCGTCCATATCGTCGAGGTTGACCCCTATGTACTTCTTCGTCGTCTCTATGGACTTGTGCCCGTAGATCTCTGAGATCGTCTCAATGGGCACCTTCCCGGACTTCCACATGTAGCGGCCGCCGGTGCGGCGCAAAGTATGATTCGAGAACTTGGCACCGATGGCCTTCTCGACGAGATCTATCTGATCGTCTATCGCGTCCCCGTTCTCGCTGTACGCGCCGATCTGAGGTTTCTGCTTGTATCTCTTCCAAATGAGAAGGTTGTCCGGGACCGGTATGTCCGGACGATAGACTCTTGCCTCTTCGACCATCCTCTCGCGCTCGGTCATCCATATGCGGATGATCTGCGATGTGTCGGCATGGAATGGGATGGTGCGGAGAGTCTCGGATTTGCCGCATACGTTGATGGTTCCGCGGTCTATGTCCTGAAGCTTCAGCCGGATGATCTCGACGCGGCGCATCATCAGGCTCATCTCGAGATGGGTTATGATCAGCTGCAGCGGCGTGAGATTCGCGTCGAGGAGATTGACCATCTCCAAGGGCGTTAGCCAGTCAACATTGGCGCGCCTGTCCTGGCCGAACCGGAGCTCCATCCTACCCACTACGTCATTGCCGTAGTGCCGGAGGAACATCCCTAGGATCATGGCGTACCACTTCCGCGTGGAGTTCTCCAGATCGGCCCATGCCACGTCGAGGAGGTAGGCTACCTCTTTCTCCTTGATTTTGGACGGCATCGTGTTCAGTCCGGCAGCTTCGAGATCCGTGAAGAACCGGGTGTAGTTCCACCGGTATTTCTGACGGGTCTTCTCAGTGATCCTCTTCCGGCGGAGGAAGGCGTTCAGGGCAGATTGCCACGTAAGTGGCGGCCGCCCCGGAGCGCGACTCATGGCTCCGCCCTGTATTTGCCCCTCTTGTGCAGCTCCATCATCACGTGCGCCGCCATGGCGGCATCGGAGAGGGCCCTGTGGCGCTGTTTGCCCACACCTACGGGGTCATCCGGGCACAGAGCATCATAGGCGACCTGCAGCTTGGGATAGTAGCCGTTGCGGCCGAGATCAGGGAATGCGCGCCATGCAGAGGTCATTATGCAGTCACACTCCGCACAGAAGTTCTTCAGATTCCAGGGATCCCGATAGAGGAAGCGGTCGAAATCAAACTCAGTGTTGTATGAGGTGATGCGCTCGCCCATCAAGATCTCCGTCACCCTGGGGATGATCTTGACCATGCTCGGGGCCCGAAGGACCGACCAGAAGTTGATATCGGTGTTCTGGAACACCCAGGCATCCTGGTGCTTCCGGATCATGGATTCAGGATATCCGACAACCGAGGAGAATACCTCCTCTATGTCTCCGGTGCCTAGATCTACTGCGACAATTCCGATATCCACGACGAGATCATACGGGCCTCCCCCGAGGCCCGTGGTCTCGGTGTCGAGAACGTAGATCATACTCATGGGCTGACCTCCGGAGGATTCCAGGTGATGCGGATGTACTTCCGGTCCGAGAATGTGGACCCGTACATCGAGAAGAACCACTTATACATCTCGCGGGCCGAGTCGAAGCCGTCCATCCGGGCAAGATCTTCCGGCAGGGACGAGTTGACGGGGAAACGGAAGATCTCCACATCACGGATATCCGTTATCGCGATCAGCCGCGACTCCGGTGTCCGGGGATGCATGTAATGGAAGAGCTTCCTGCTCTTTATCTGAGCGACAGCGAAGCGGTCGTACTTCTTGTCAGAGTATTCGCGGATGGTCGAGGTCTTCGTGCCGGCGAGGATCTTGATGTCGGCATCCTTGAGGGTGTAGCCGAGTATCGGCATCAGACCGCCCCCATCCTTGCCAGATAGTCTGCCTTTGCCTCTGATAGATCATGGAAATAGTGCCCGTGGTTGAAGATCACACCACGATCTCCGTCGCGATGATGAAAACGCCAATCGCTGAAGGACCATGTGGCATACTCGCCCGTTACCCTGTTCCTGGCTAAAGCGATGCCAGGGTGATTTTGCATCACAAAATCAAAATTTGAGTAGTCATACTCTATCATTTCCCATCCGCCGGGGAGGTAAGAAACAAGGGGCCTTCTGTTGTCGAAGTCCAGAGCCCCAATCATCAGTCCGCCTCCCCAGGTAAGTTCTCCCAGTCTATCTCTATAACTATGATGTCGTAGACCTTGTCATAGACAGACCCTGTGATGTCGAAGACTCTGTCAGACCGTTTTTGGTCGACCAATTCAACAGTGATCTTGCCGCTCCTACGACCGCCGTAGCGCATCTCGTTGACCCTGTCCAGAGAGACGAGGATAGCCTTGTTGCCGCGGAAGTCCACAATCTCGTCGCCGATCTCGACCGGCTTGCCGGTCTTAACGTGAATTGCGCGGAGCATCAGTCCGCCTCCGCGTCCATTTGATTCTTGCAAATGGGGCATATAACACAAGCATCGCAAACGAAGCATATCGTGCAACTGAAACTGAGAGTTTCAGACATCGATGTAGCCTCCCCTCTCAGCATAGATCATGAGTGAGTCCCATGGATGGTCCTCAGCCAGATGACGCCACATCAGAGTCTCTCTGTGATACTCGTAAGAGATCTGTCTGGTTTTTGCGATCTCTAGACAAAACTCTCTGCACTCGCGGCTGGGTATGCCCAGCATCTCGGTCATGAGGTCCTCGGATGCCATGCCTTTTTCTCGAAGGAACGCCAGTATTCTGCCGGCGGTGGGATAACCAGTATCCCTCCAGTATTTTGCGTAGTTTTCCATCTTTTCACTTCCTGACGAAGGAAGAACAGAGGGAGGATGCTGGGCGCGGGAGAAGTTAGACGAGTGTCCCGTTTTCCGCCCGCGCATCCATGTTCTGTCTGCGCTGCTCGTCTCAGCGGTCTAACTTCACCGATTGTTTCGGTGTAACAACATGAACATATCCACATTAAATAGGTTTCTGTTTGAAAACAGTAACAGATGTAGTTAATGTTTCCAAACAATAACTAAATCATGTCTTGGTATGAGGGCCTCGGTATTGATGCCAAAATCATACTATATTTAGCTGATAAAGGCAAAGTCGTAAGACGTACGATTAGAGATGAAACTGGAATCAGTTATGCAGCCATTAAAGCGGCTTTAGAAAGATTGGAAGATGAAAAATTAACCAAATACGAAGCTTTGGGTGACTACCGGGACACCGTTTATTGGTCCCTGACGGAGAAGGGAGAGAAGGCGGCTAAAATACTGGCTGAATTGGATGAATTTATTAGAAATGAGTGATGACTATGCCATATTGCAAAAAATGCGGGTCTGAATACGAAGAGGGAGATTCCTACTGTAAAGGCTGCGGATCTGATTTCACAGCAACCCCTATTAAGAAGAAGTGGAGCTCTTGGAAGAAGGCTACAGTTGCATTACTGGCAATCTTTTTTGTTTTGCCCGGAGCATTTGGCGTGGTTTTGTACTCAGCTATGGGCAATGGTGCAACTGTAGAGGTTACAGTGTACTCTCTGCATGTATCAGAATCTGTCGACATACGAGTATATGACGGCGATGAACTAGTTGGTGAATATGACAATTTAGGTCCGGGTCAGGGGCGCATTTTCACATTCCGTACAACGTTCAATATATTCCAAGATTCCAAGGAGACTACAATCAAAGCAATTTCCTATGGTGGAGGATTAGGAAGTATAACGGAGAAAAAAACAATTACAGTTGTGAACGACGGATATTACAAAATGACCTTGTATGTCTGACGGAACATTGTTTTCTAGTGTCTTCATCCGGGACGGTTGAACTTGTTGCTGCAGGGGCAGTCCATCACCCGGAACGACAGCCCGAGCTCCGTTATGATCTGCTCGCTGTTGGCATCCCGCAGCGTCTCCTTCAGGTCCCTCACCGCTCTCACGAGAGGGCATTGGAGACATACTTCCTCGTCGATGTTCTTCACGATCTGCATATACAAAGTATCGATCAGTTTCTCGGCCATCAAATCCATAATCTTGCCCCGGGACAACCTACAATCTGAAGAAGATATAAGCGGAACGGGGAGAGGTGACCGAATAGCCCGAATCACCGATTCAGGGAAGGTTCGACAAATGACGTGTCCTCAAGAAGGATAACGGAGAGATCTCAACCGTCGACGACGCTCATGGCGGCACCGGAGAGGAATTTCCTACGTCAATCGTCTAAAAGAAAATGGGTGAAAATGTTTCCTCGGACGAGGTGTACCACGTTGAGATGGTCTATCTCTTGGTGGTTTTCTTCGCAGGCTTCTTTGCCTTTGTCTTAGGTTTTGCCTTAGGTTTCGCTTTGGTCTTCTTTGCTGCCATTTGTTTCACTCTTTTTCTCCGTCTGTATGTGCCTGTGCGCTTACGCGCGGAGCGCGCGCATGCGCGCACGCGCGACCAGCTGACTGGTGCCATTATTCCGAAATATTCCGATTATTCCTCCTTGTCACCCCCATTCGCAGCCTTCAGTCCCTTCGATATCCGTGACTGACTCACCCCCAGGCGATCTGCGATCTGCGCCTGTGTCATGCCGGACCGTGCCATCCTCTTCATGGCATCCGTGTTGTCCTTTGGATCCACGTACTGCCCGTCATCATCCAGCCAATCATCTCCCAGAAGGATGTCAGGGAAGCCGGGGAAGTTGACCAGCTTATGCCGGTAGTATCCCACACCGCCCTGATCTATCGCCTTCGGGCCTATGCGGCCCACAGAGAGGCCTTTGATCTTGTTATCGCCGCGGTCTATCTTGTCCCAGATCCAATCAAGACGCCCCATGTATGCAGGGCCGACGAGATCCTCGATCATCCTGCGCTCTGATTCAGAAGTCATACCGGTCTTGAAGATAACAGATGATCCGTCACGGAACCCCGGATCCAGATCTATCCATCGCTGCCATCCGAACTCGACGATCACGATGCCGGCGGATGCTCCGAGCTCCGTGTAGTGATGCCTCAGGCGGTTGAACACACCCAGGACCTCACGCTGCTCATAGACAGCACGGGAGCTCATCCGCTTGCTCGCATCGTCCACGATCAGATACTGAACGGGCCTTCTATCCATCCGCGCTATGCCCACCCGGAGATCGTCCGTGTAGATCAGGTTGAGATCGTCCCCGTACAGCTTGTAAGCGTGATACGCGCGTGATCTGAACAGCTCGCTCTTGCCGCATCCGGGCTTGCCGACTATGCAGCCGTGCTTGAAGATCACGCTGTCCCTCGGCACGGGAGGGAAGAAGCGCTCCAGCATCTCCTCTGTGATGTCCGCCTCCCGATAAGCCGGCGCGAACATGTCCTCAGTCGTCATCATTGATGACGAGATGCCGAGGGAGAGCATCTCCCCGTTCACTTGCGGACCTCCATGATAGACGATATGTCCACGTCGTTCAGGCTGGCCGAGGATGCGGTCTGATAGACGATGTTCTCGTTATCGGAGAGCAGCTCCCTTATACGGTCCAATCCCGCCAATGCGTTATCGTTCTCGACGTAGGCGACTATCCTCTCGAGCTCCGTGAGCGCGAACTCCCTCCGCGGGATCTCGTAGGCCGCCTCCAGGGCCTCCTTCACCTTCCTTATGGTATCCGGGTCAGCTTTGTCCGGCGTGGAGTCCTCGATGACGAGATTGGTCCTTCTACCGTCGGTGTTGAAAACGAACTTCCACATAACGTATCCGGACTTGGCAACGACGTCGTATCCGTCAGTGCGATCACGGACCTCCATTGTGCCGCCGCTGTTCCGGAACTCATCAACGATGGCTTGCAGCCCCTCTATCTGCGACCTCAGGAGATCCTCTACAGGGCGCAGGGCCTGCAGGATCTGCGTTGCCTCCAGCCAGTTATCCCCGGACATTATCGCTTCGGCAACCGCCGCGGAGATCCTCCGGCTCTTCTTCTCCTTATTCTTTGTGAACATTCTCTTCCTCCTCTTTCTTCGAGTTCCACCGGTCAACTGCATGCTTGAAAACGGCGCCCGGAGCCCTGCTGTAAACCTTGGCCAGGAAGGACGCCACCGTATCGGCCATCCTCACGCTGATAGATTGGGTCAACGCGTGGATCGTATTCTCTGCCTCAACGATGCGGCTGTTGGCCTTGTCCAGAGCGGACAGGTTGCGCAGGAGCTCGTACTTGCTCACGGCGCTGCCATAAGCAAGCTTGACCTCCGTGGCATAGCGCTTGAATTTGAATCTGCTCTTGTCCTCATCCATCATCTCGTATGTGTGCCACGATTCAACGCACACCATCTTCCGCTCGAAGAGCGGGAACCCCGGATACTTCGTCTTGTCATCATAGTCCGGCTCCAGTGCGAGAGGTGACAGAATGGGATGGTGAATGCCGAAGAACAGGCGCTTGATCAGGGCCTTGTTGGTCTGCTCCTGCAGATGCGGCTTACCGTCAATGTGATAGAGGACCCACGGGACCGTCTCGAAAGCCTTATCGTCGGTTATGCGGCGAACCATGACGTACTTCGTCCTGCCTATCACGATGTAGCCGATGAAGTAGCCGATGATTATCGGGATCCACCACATGCTGTCAATGCCGGGGATCACGAGGAAAACAGGCCAGCGGAAGAGCTGGATCAGTATGAAGGCAACGATGGTTATGGTGACGAAATCTGTGGGCCAAATGAAGCGCACTGTCCTCTGCACCACCGCTCCGAGCACCATGGCGGCGGCCATGAGCGCGGCCGTGATCATCAGGACCTCTGATGTCAGAGCTGCGAGCAGCGCATCAACAGCGACCTGTGTGTAGATCAGAGGATCCGTCGACCCGGAGGGCACAGTGGGCCTCCAGGGAGACGTCCCGGGAGGAGCGATGTTCCAACCGTCATCATCCCATGGGATCTCAGGATCCGTGCCGGGCAGAGGCGCCGTCCTCTGCTTATTGAGAGTGAGGAGGATCCCGCCGGAATTGTAGACGAGTATCTGATAGGGTCCGTCTTCCGCGAAGTCGAACTGGTAGAATCCGGACGTGCCCGGTGTGATCACCTTGCTCGAGATCGTGGCCGAGTCGTAATCGACCCGGAGGGTCATGTTCTCATCGCTGTAGTTGACGAAGAGGACGAGCTCGGACGCATTGAGATCTACATATGGTGTGATGTAGAGCTCGTATCCCTCTCCTGACTGCAGCGTCCAGCCGTTCGGTATCGTATCCGATGACGCGGACACCGATGAGATCGGTATCATCACCAGAACGAAGGCGAAGGCTGCAGCAGCCAAGAGAGGGATCGTCCGGGAGGCCTTCACTGCAGACCTCCCACGATGAACAGGCCGAAGCAGGCCAGGAAGCAGGTGACGGACTTGACCGCCTGCCGACGCCATGCGAAGGCGAAGCCTCCGATCAGCAGCACCACGGCCGTGATGGAGGTCCAGTGGGCGATTATCCACGCTCCTGCGGACAGGACGCTCATCAGGATCCTCCCAGGTACTTATCGATCATGATCTCGCCGCTTACGACCAGGATCACTATCACGATGAGGATCAGTGCGATCAGCCATCGCATCCTGCTCATATACGACAGAACCGCCACCAGGCGCGCTCCGAAGGACGTCTTCCATGCCAGCAGTGCAAGTCCGATGGCTACGATGATGTAGATTATCGGCTGTGCGTTTGCTGTGAACCAAGTAACTATTGTGTTCCATACCATCATATCAACCCCAAAATCAGTTTCGCGACGGCTTCCCCGGCGAATAACCCCAGAAGGACGATGATAGCCGCTGCAAGGTAGAAATACCGAATTCCGGTGATGTATCCCAGCAGCACCAAGATTATGGCCGCCTCGACAAGTATGATAGAGATCAGGTCCGCAGCGGAAAGAACCGCCGGAGAATCCGGACGGTGCCAGCTGACTCCCTGGAACACCTCTATCTGTTCGATGCTCACAACTTCCATCTTCAGAGACGGAGCGAGCTCCCCTTTGTAGTGGATCTCGTCGATATGGAAGTACTGGCCCTTCTCCATGATAACCGATGAATAGCTCGTAGACGAAGAGGGGCCTTCCCAACCGACGGCTGTGGTCCCGGTGTCCCAGATCATGACCATGCCGTCCTGAGTCAGTGTGTTGTTGGTTCCGGAGTAGATCGTCCAGTCCTTCACATAGACGTAGGGGGTGAAGATCAGGTCCTCCGCGATCAGAGTCCCGTCCCCGGAGTATATGCTGCCATGACAGTAGAGGTCCAGCGACTGAGCCGAGATCTTGGTCATGCCGTCACGGAGAGTCTCGCCGTAATTGGCATTGTACTGTCCGAGCTGATCCAGTGCGAGAACATACAGAGCATAGCTCTGTTCCGGAGAGACGCCTACGTTGCTCAAAGCCGGTATGATCGAGGACGGAGAGAGAAGGATGTTCGATTTCTGCGCATTTGCGGAGATCGTCCACATCACCTGAGCGGATGATGCCGCCTCATAGAGAAGGGATGAGATCTGATCCATGAATGCAGAGTAAGCAAGGACCAACTGCAGAGGCGCATTCAGTGAAGTCTGTGCTGTCGAGGAACCCGTTATCGAGAAGTTCAGATTGGATGACGAATAGGTGTTGCCAGACCAATGAACTGTTACCCCGGTATCCGACAATGCGGTGATGTATCCGTAATCTGTATCCTTTATTATCCCGACCGCGCCCTTGACAATGGCCGCGTTCGTGTTGGTTCCGGAAACAAACGGGCCTCCGTAGACACCGGGGGACAGAACGTAGAATCCGGACTGGAGACTGCTCACGTCGTTAGCCCCGAGGGAAAGCGCCATCGGCGCAGACCCGGGCGCAATAGGAGTTATGCTGCCGGAGGTTGTGTAAGCCCAGATGGTCTTAGCTGTATCCGGCGCGGCAGTCGTATCAGATTTCGTGAGATAGATCACATTACGATCCGCAGTGGCCGTGGCCAAGGTCATGAAGTCGAGGGTGAGACGGGTTGTGGAATTACCGGTGCCTGCACTGTCCCACTTAAGCTCTATCTCCAGAGAGGATCCGTAATTTGTGGAATTCCAAACGCTCTTGAGATCTGCGGATACGCGCACTGCTTCATCGAGGATCTCCTGGATGTTGCGGTTACCGTTACCTATGGAGTCGTAGACGCCTGCGTATTCCAAGATTGAATCAGCGTCGAACTGGGACCCCTCATACCAAAGAGATCCTGCTCCGATCTCGGCTGCACGATTGAGATATGAGTTCGTCAATTTCCAAGTCTCGGTATCTGCCCTGACGAAAGAGGCTGAAATCCCGTACAGGTTGTACATCTGCTCCGCGGAACGCAGAGCATCAACATCACGGGCATATGCTTTGACCGCCTCATCGGAACCGGCAGGGACTTCTTCCCTTCCCTGATCACGGGTAATGAAATCATAGATCCCTTTCGCCGTGTTTACTCCGGGGATCACTCTGAGCCACCAATCTATCGCTTCTTCCGTGCCCGGATCTAACCATGGATCCGCCTCCGCTTCTTCAGCGGGCATCAGGGCCGGGCCCAGGGAGATCGTGACCAACAGGGCCACGGCCATTGCTGCAAGTGCTTTCTTCGCATGTTTCATAGTATCACCACCGCTAACGCAATTATCGAGAGTACGACTCCGAGCAGGGCCCTCGGGTCCCGCGTGGAGAAGAAGAAGAGACCGGAGACGATCCCGATCACGACGAACACGATCCACAGAGAACCGGCGTCAAAGGTGTCAGCCGGTGCCGCGGGCTGACCGTCAATGATTATCAGCTGAGAGTATGACGCGGATCCGGAGACGCTTTGCATGCTCAGAGAGAGCTTGTACAGCCCCGGAGATGCAGAGACGTTCGGCACGCCCCCTTCATTCAGAGACACAAGAGAGCCGTCCAGATTCGAGAGGGTCCAAGTGTAACGATTGGATAAGGAGTTAGAGGAGAGATAGAGCCCGTCCAGGACGACCTTACCGTCAGCTGCATGTGCATCGAATCTAACCCACGGGTCCTGCAGAATACCGTCGGAGACGGTTATGGTCCACGTAATGGTTCGGTCCCCGGTAAGAGTTGCGGTGTAGGTCCCGGTCTCCCGGGGAACACCGGTCACGATCCTGTGCTGCGCATCATAGGAAAGCCAGGATACCACCCTGTTATCGCTGTCCTTCACAACGAGCTTGGGATCCGCGCCGTTGTACACGGCGTACCTGTACTCTGCATTCTTCTGGATCTCAGTCACCGGGCCTTCCGAATAGACGCCGATGTTCCGGGTGACGATCCGTGATGTTGCCCCGCTGATGACCGCCTTGATGTTGTACATGCCCGGCGCATATGTGTGCTGCACTCTTGTCCCGGAACCGTAGGTCCCGTCATCAAAGTCCCAAAGGATCTGCGCCGAGGTCGAAGGGGAGATGGATATGGCCGCATCGCTGCCGTCCTGTGCTATCTGGATCGTATATTGGCTGCTTAGCTGCGGCACCGGATCCGCGTCCGTCACCGGGATGGCCGCCAGGGCCATCATGCCTATGACCAGTAACGATATGCCGAGGATCCACTTCGTTCTCATCTTATCACCGTCGCGGAAGCTCCGGCCTTGGGCGCGGCCGTGATCAGAGGGTCAGCCTCGACGCTCAGGTCGAAGGTCTTGGTCGCAGTAAGATGGTCGGGCGCGGTCAGGATCACAGTCACCTGATAGACGCCCGCGGTCGCAGGCGTACCGGATATCACGCCGCCGGAGGATGAGATCCATGAGGTGCCGGTGCCCGAGATCGTCATGCTCACACCCGGCGTTGTGCTGAGCGTGTGCGACCAATAGGCGCCGATGCTGAGGGTCTGCCCGGACGGCGCGGTGTATTGGATGTTGTTGGGCTCCCATCCCGCTCTCAGGGTGACGTCATCTGTGGGTACCGTCGCCGATGTTACCTTTGTTGCCCCGTCATACCATCCGGTGAACGTGTACCCCGGACGTACCGGGATAGGGAGCTCCCCGTAGCTGTGATCGTAAAGAACCTGTCTTGGAGATGTCTCATTGCCGCCTGCCGAGTCGAAGGTTATGGTGTAGTAGCTGGCATCATAGACCGCAAGATAGTTTATCCCGGTGAGGGACCTGAACGTCAGCACATACCCCGGGTCCCTGACGCCGCCGACAGGCTGTGCCCGGGTGTCCAACCATCCTGCGAAGGCGTGCCCGGGCACTGCCGGGCCGTCCGGCAGCGTGACGGAGTCCCTGCCGTACCAATGCTCGATCTCCCCGGACTCGTACTCGAGGACCGCATGCACCGGATTGAGAACTTTGATGCGGAATGTCCCGCTGTCCTCGATCGTCTCCTGATAGATCACCCCATGGTCCTTGTATTTCAAGACCCATGAGATCTGCAGATGCGATCCGAGGATGAAAGGTACCGTATCGTTTATGCCGGCGGAGCTCCGATCGATCTCAGGAGGGTAGGGGGAGGCCTGCCACTGATGGTTGACATAATTGACTGCGGCTACGCCGGTGATCTCCACATACCGCTCATACTTGGTGTTGAACCAACCGCCATGCCAGACGTCATGGGGCCCGCAGGATATGTTGAGGGTGTCGCCGACAACGACAGTCATGTAGTCACTGCCCTTGGGCCTGGAGTCGCGGATATTCAGGAGAGGCTGGTCCACACCGAAGGAGAATTCTGTTTCCCCATACTGAAAACCAGAGAAGACATCCGCTTCGGCAGCATCACTTGAGATCAAGAATCCCATGCCCCCTGAGAGCATGAGGAATGCAGCGACGAAGACGAAGAGGGAACGCTTCACCACGGGATCACCTGCCCGATATCTGGGATGTTGATCATCCCGCCTATGGCAAGGCCTGCGATCGCGTAGAGGATCACGGCAATGGCCGCTGCAACAGGGTGTCGGAACCATACTGCGTAGGATATGATTGCGGATGCGGCGATCGTGATGATCACTGACGACCATGTGATGTTGAGGGTGTCAACCGCAACCTCCTCCGGAGGGACGTAGACGCCCTCGAACATTGCGTAGACGGTCACGCCGCTCTCGAGGGGAGCGTCCCAGTCGAAGGGTATGGTGTACTCAGGATCCACAAAGTAGCCGACGAAGACGTTCTCTCCGGAGACAGGATCCTCTGGCATCACCGGTGCGTCCCCTATCGTGGCGTAGATCCTGCCGAGGGATGTGCCGTCGGGGCCTGCGATCTCTACATAGGGCCTGCCCATGATCGTGAAGCGGTAGTAACCCCAGTCCTCTGAGCCGCCGTCATAGGTGTTGGTCACCTTCTGTATAACGGTGTAAGTCCCCGGGGCATAGGTGTGGACGGGATTCCATTCGGTCGACCGGGCGGATCCGTCACCGAAGTCCCATTCTATCGACTCGGCCTGATTGCCCTCGGCAGGATCGTACACATACTGGAATTGGATCTCCGTCCCCCACAGCTCTCCCCAGTCTGTGATCTCCGCCTCAGGGATGTCCGTCCATGCCGCCGATGCAGATGCTGCTGTCACCAGGAGCAAAAGGGAGAGGGCGGCCGCCATGAAGGCAGCCGCTTGTTTGGCGGCGGTGCGGGTCATCAACATCACCACAGCTTGGGCCAGTTTATCTTCGGGAGATTGACTTCGGGCCAGTTGATCTGCGGCCAGTTCACCGTAGGCAGAGTGATGTTCACCCCGGGCACGATTATCTCCGGCAGCGGCAGGTACCCGGCGTACCCAAGTCCGGCGATGACGAGCAGGATGACTGCCGGCAGCGCAACATAGGGATTGCGAGTATAGATCGCCAGGATGCCGATGACCGCGGCTCCGATCAGCATGATGATCTCCATCACCGTGAGGATCGGATCTGCGGCTACTGCAGAGGCGACACCATAGATGGTGATGTGGCCGGTGACCGGCTCATCCCAGTCATAGAGCGTAGTAAGGCCGGCGTCGGAGTACCAAGTGTAGGTCACGCCCTCGGCCACAGGCGCCATGGCGCTGTCGGCAGGCGTGTCCTCATCGACGAAGAAGGTCTCCATCAGAGCGCCGTCCTTGTCAACAAATCTGACCACCCATTGTCCGTCTATCGGGACATCTACCATCTCTGTGTAGAGCTCGACATCCTCAGTGATCGGCGTGGACCAAATGAACTCGGTGGTCTTCTCCTCGTCGGTGTAGTATTTGGTTTCCCTACCTATAGGATCAGTCGGTTTTACGGCAGCGGTTCCGGTCTTGACATAATCCTCGATTCCGTCATAGGAGACGACAGCGTATTCTTCAACCGTCGCCAGCACAGGTATGCCTGTCACCACAGAATCGTAATGTTTATGAAAAACAACTGAGGGGCCCCACGCATAATCAGGGAGAGCTGTCATACCCGGATCAAGATAGACATCCGTAACGTTGGATCCCATGCCGCTTATCGTCTCGATCGAGGAGGGTATGACAACAGAGGTTACCTGGGTGTAAGAGAAAGCATAAATGTTGATACTTTTCGTCCCGGGCTCGATAAAGACCCTATCGGTCATCGCATCAGGCACTTTTAACAGGGTACCATCATTGGAATAGAGAGAGTCGTTGTACGCATGATATAACGTGTTGGCGCCGGAAACTGTTATTTTCTCAAGGTTGGCGTTCTTCCAGAGCGCGCCTCCGGCATATACCGTAACTCCGGCAGGTATCTCTATCTCAGTGATCAAAGTACCAGTAATTGACCGCAATCCCAGATAGATCACGGAGTTGGGGATCACTATGGACTCCACGAAGGGCTGTGTCCCGACGTCGGGTTTGAAAGCGTCCGTCATGATTCTTAGGACGAAGAAGCCGTCAATCTTGTTAGGTATGATGACGTTAGGATCGTCACCGTTGTATTTGGTCAGATCAAGAGTGCCGGGAGAGTATGCTTCCGGACTATACTCCCAGATCTCGTCTTCCGAGACGGCTGCGTCGGAATCTGTTATCGCGATAGAGACTATCACAGGCAGCAGAAGCGCCAATGCGGCCGCCGTTACAAACATTTGTGTCTTTTTCATATTTTCACCTCTTTATAAAATTGGTAAATTGAAGTTCCGAGCTCAGAGCCGATCAGATTATCTCCGAGCTGGGAATAGTGAACTCCGTCATTCTTCAGAAGTCCGTTTTCGATGGAGAAAGTGGGTGCACTCGTGGCCCCGAGAATCAAATTATCCTCTGGATCAACAGTGAGAGCTATTTGAGCCTGGGAGCTGTTGGTTCCGACTATCAATGATATGAATCCGGCATCAAAATCATAAGGTGAGAATAAACCGACGCCAGAGCCGGTGAGGTCCTCATGGATCTCCAAAAATAATGTTTTGTACGTTTCAACAGGTGTAAGTGCATCACTCTCACCCTGGATCCAGATGTAGGATCTCACTGTGGGATCATAGAGAGTCCTGTCAATCCTCTCCATCGCATCGCAGAAGACCTCCGATGCCCTCAAGAAATTGATGTTGCCTGGAGTGAACGTGTTTATCTTCACTCCGCTGACGCCGCCGTTCACAATCAGGACCTTGTTCCCAATTGATTCATACAGACTGGCAGCCAAAGGTGCCTCAATGTTTCCGACTGTCTGCGTTCCGTCAGGAGCGTTCATGCTCTTCACAGTGCAGATCTCTTTGTATGCATGATAGTTCAGAGTGTGTAATGGCTGAGTGGTACCGTAGAAATAAGCTGTGCCCGGGAGAGTTACCGTTGATGAGGATGCGTCATAATGTGTGTATGCGGCATTACTCTGCCCCATGAGAAGATAGACGTCAAGTTGAGATTTTTTCACAGAATAGATTTCCACAGATCCGTCGGAAAATTCGACAGATCCGGTGCCGACATCAACAGCATGGATATACGTCACTCCGGACAGAGTGACGATCTCGAGTGATCCTTCGGCGGAGACCGCCGCCGGGGACTCGATGTAATCGTCGTAGCAGATCTCCTCCGCTGCAGAATTATCATGCAGGATATAGTATGCGCCGCCGGCGATCAGCGCCAACACCACTACGATTGCGATTACCCTTCTCATTACTAGACGTCCACATTCCCGTTTACCGGGTCTGTGAAAATAGGATAAGATGCGTCGCTATAACCTGTGAAAAAAATTAGAAAAAGAAAGCCTTTATATAGCGTCTGAATAGAATTTGCTTAAAATCTCTTTGATTTTATCTGGATTCTCTGAATAGATCGCAGCAACGATGTGTATCGCATCATCCACAATGTCTTGTTTATTTTGCCCAGTGAGCAGACTCAGCTGGTCAATGAGATTGGCAGATTTGTCTTTGATGTACCAATTGCGGTAGATCTTATCCGGCCGCCGGGGCGGGACAATCTTGGCCACTTCCATCTCGAGCGTCATCTGCGTCATCTACATCACCACTCGGTATTGACGTACTTTTCGATTCGTTTGATGATCGTACTTTTCGCCGCAGATCGTGATGCGATCTTGATTGAGGAGCTCGGTTATCCTCGACTTGACATTGTCAGGGTGCATCTTGGTAATCCTGGATACGTCCCGGTAGCTCACACCGGGATATCGGGCAATGCACGCTTCCACCTTCTTCTGTCTTTCATCGAGATCGGGGATGGCATAATATGCTTGGATCGAGACGCGGGATGTCATTCTGTCGCCTCCCCATCGGGAGGCTCCCTATCTTCCCATCCCGGACGGATGCGGTGATAGACCATTCTGTCGACGCAGTCCTCGGCCTCGTCAGCCGAGCAGACTTTGAGGAAGATGAAATCTGGATCATCCTCCAGAGCGATCTCCTCACCATCCGGTGTCCCTTCCGGGACCAGCGACCGGGAGTTGGTGTACATCCGCTTGTTGAATGCCCAGTACAGCGACTGGATCTCAGACGGTGATGTGTAGCTGTCCATCAATGCCAGCAGGCATTTTCTCACATACTTCTTCAGATAGTCGCCGCCGGACATGGTCTTGGCATCGCTCGGTCTCGACTGGGAGTTCCAGCGCCATTCTCTGCCTTTGCCGTCTCTTCTTTTGACGTTCTTGAGGCTGTAGACATAGGATATCTCGCCCTGTCCGCACCTGCGCCACTCCTGCGAGATCTCCTCGTTCGACGGCAGCGAGTCAACGAAGATCAGTGCGTGGACGTGCATAAGTCCGGACTCGGTGTACTCGTATGATGCGATGTATCTGGGTCTGACACCGTTGTCCCTCTTGGTGAGATAGGACAGGAACTTGTTCCAGGCCTTAGAGAAGCTGCGGTTAGCTTCCCAGATCGTCTTGAAGCCGTTGGGATCGTACTTGTACTCCCAACGCCCCATCTTCTTGAGGTGTGTCTCCATTCGCTCCTTCGTGCGTACGCCGACGGCAGGATCCTCGAGAGCTGCGTAGAGCTTCTTCGCTTCCTCGCCCTGGGCCTGCAGCAGGGATATCCGGTTACGTACACCGAGGGCCTGGTCCGGAGAGTACTCTCCTGCGGAGAGCCTTTCTTGAAGGTCTTGGATCTCGTAGTCCGGGCCCCGGAGCCGGTACAGCCGGCGTTGCCAATACTTACGGCTCTTGTCACTGAGGTTGGGGAGGAACAATTTGTACAGAGCTTCCTCAATCCTGGCGGCCTTGGCCGCCGCGCGATCTTCGTCTGTGAGGTTGGGATCTGTGGTCAATGTCAGAAAGACTGCTTTGTAGTGATCTCGAAGAGATGTCTCCAGGCAGGCATCGAAAGTGTTCAGGGATCTTGCAGTTTTGCCTAGATCGTTGAATCGGGTGGAATACTCCGTGCCGATAACCTCGTCCTTCTTGATGTCCAAAAGTGCGATGATCTTCTCATTGACAGAATTATTGTAGGTCTCGAAGAGATAATTCAACTCGACTTTGTCCGGCCGGGAGAGCATCCTCATTCCGGACAAAAGTTTACAGGCCCTGCTTCTCTCGCCGGAGCATCTTTTCGGCATGGCCAGATGTGCATCCTTCGGACGCTTTTTTTCGATAGTTGGAATTTCGCAAGGTACCTTTATCAAGTTAAAGGTAGGCGGGCGCTCGGAAGCCTTTTGGGAGGCTTCTCTGTGAATCACGGCGCGTACTCTTTCCTCAGAAACTAACAGCCATTTGAGTCCGTCTTCGCCGATTTCAATGGTTGCGAGCCCTCTGTTATATAAACGACGGGCAGCACTGTGGATTCTCTTCTCGACTGCGCCCGGTGTGAGGATACACAGCTCCCGGCGTTTGTGCAGTATTGTTACTGCATATGCTAAAGAGACAGAACGGCCCTTATTTTTCGTAAAGGCAAGCGCGATCAACCATCTTTCTTCGATAGAGATATCATTGAGACATCCGGGCACGAGAGCAGGGTTGACCTCGGCCTCCTCCAGGAGCTCCGCCATCTGTTGTTTGCGGCGCTTCTTGTCCTTCCCCTTGTAGCGGGCGGCCTTTGCGGCCGCCGCACGATCGTTAGCTTCAGCGAGCAGTTGAGCGTCTGCAGGATCGAGCGCGTAGATCGGCCCGCCCGGAGTCATTATGCCGATGCGGTTGCCGTCGCCATCGTAGATGTCGTCCAAGACCGAGGAGGTGTTCATGCGGTCACCCCCCGGGGCCTGTTACGAGCATCCCTGTGATAGTCGTAGAGGACGCACTGCGGGATGTAGGGACAATCGCACTTCGACTGAGCAGCGAGCTCAGGCGTTGCCTGACAGACCAGCCCCGGCTTGAGGGGACAGATCAAGACGATCCCCCCTTGCGTTGCTCGTAGTATTTGGTGGCTTTCTCGCCGAAATCAATTATCGAATTATTTAATGCAAAAAACCGCTCGAGCCAGAGGGGGGCAGGTCCCCACCCCCTGATTTGAACAGGGGACCTGCTGATTTCGGCGGCTGCACCGG
>ENA-UOOR01000997-UOOR01000997.1-fermentation-metagenome-genome-assembly--contig:-NODE-997-length-35704-cov-7.502623_pt1 | contig 35704 bp, 41 predicted proteins | sample MGYA00245780_ERZ724029 | MGnify/ENA primary metagenome ERZ724029 (study PRJEB28704, sample SAMN03018315) | fermentation metagenome | biome: anthropogenic terrestrial biome; feature: soil; material... | reverse complement strand
TTTAGGATTTACATCTGTAGTATTTAATATTAATGGAGCAAAGTCTTTAGGAAAAGATGATAATGTAGATTTTCAAGATGAATTTATTTCATGTTTAATACTTAACATATTAATAGGTTTAATTTTTTTTATTATAATAGTTTTATTTAAAAATCCATTATTAACACTTTTATATGGATTTAAAGGGAAGATATTGGATGAAGCTGTAACTTATTTAAATATAATGAGTGTTTATATAATTATTCAATTATTATTGTTTAGCTTTTCAGCTTTATTTAAAATTAAAAAAATAACTAAGTGGATTTTAATAGGTTCAACTGGTTCTTCTATAATAAATTTAATATTAGATTATGGTCTCATATTTGGAAACTTGGGACTCCCAAAGTTAGAGATTAAAGGAGCAGCTATTGCAACAATTTTATCATTAATCATAAACTTGTTATTTTATGTATGTGTATGTAGAAAATATATACAGTTTAATTATAAAAAGATAAATATTTATAAATTTAAAATTAAGAACAATATAAAAGAAAGCATTCCATTAATGGGACAAGAGGTATTAGAAGGAAGCATTTTTATTATTGCAACCAATGCTATTATATCCAGAATTGGAGTAATTGAATTATCAACATATTTAATACTTACACAATTAATAAATATTATATTAATCCCTATGTATATGTACGGTTCAGCAACGCTTACTTTAATTAGCCAAAATGATGGATCAAATAATAAAGAATCATTAACTAACATCCCTAAATTAAGCATATTAATATCCATGATTATATATTTATTTTTATCTATTTTATTTCTAATATTTAGAGACTATTTGCCTAAATTAATTACTAATGATGAAAAAGTAATTTTAATTGCTAGTAACTTATTAATCTATATAATTATATCCAATATATTTAATCCATTTTGCACCATTTATAAATATTCTTTACAATCATTGAATGAAAGTAAATTTGTTTTATTTAATACAGCAAAAGTAAATTTTCTATCATTATTTCTTATGTGTTTTTTTATATATATTTTAAAAATTCAAATATACGGTATATTTATATCGTTATTTGTTAATTATTTTATTGTGTTTATGATTTATTTAAAAAAATACAATAGTTGTATTGCAAAAAAATTCAACACTTATGACATAGAAAATATGAAAATTAACTAATCTGATAGTATGCTCAAATTCATAAATAAAAACAGGTATTATTACAGTGCTAATTTAGTAATACCTGTTTTTTTATTTAATAATAAAAAGTTTATGAAGGGTTGCTTAAAAATATAGCTCCTTTAGGTTGGAAACACATTAATCTTCTTGGTGAATATAATTTTATGGTTTTACTATAAATATGAAAAAGCGAACCAAGTATTATTTAGTTCGCTTTTCATATCATTTTAGCTTATTAACTTAAGATTTATTTTTATTTAATAAATATTATATTTATACCAATTATTAAAATGTATATAAATGTAATAATGGATGCAATTCTAAAAATAAAATCTACTATTGAATTTTTATATTCTATTTTTTTAAAATAATTGTTTTTCATAATAAATATTAGAATAATTGAAATAGCAGGAAGTATAAAACCTATATGATTACCTTTAATCATAAAGTTTAAACCTACAACTAATAAAATCAAACATATTACCGTAATAATGTTCTTAATTATATATAATCTTTTCAAGATAATACATCCTCATTTATAAAATTTTAATTATATGTTCCAACTGTTGAATATCCAGGAATATTTCTAACGTTAGTAGCTGCAAAAGCATTTGAACTACAAGACGCTATTATTATTCCACTAAGTAAAGTTGATATAGTTTTGTTCATTTGCCAATCCCCCTTAAATATAAAAATTTACATTTTTGTAAATCCATTATAACATGTGCGAAATATATATTGCAATTCATATTTCATTTATTGTTTTATATATTCTAAGCACTACTTAAAGTACTAATATATCTATATTTCAGTATGCCAAATAACACAAATTCATAGCTAATTAACACAAAATCATAGTGAAAATAAATATAAATTATATCATCAGTTTAAGCAAATGGTTAAGGATTCTGTAGGGCCAAAGAACAATATTAAAAGAGATGTCTTTACAGATTATCCTCAAAGGCAATATAATTTTGAAGAGTTGGAAAAGAAGCTTTTGGGTTTATAGAGGTAATACTTTAGATATACTAAGGTATTACCTTTTATTTTTTATAAAATAAAGAACTAGTTTAAGTTTTAGTTATACAACAACATAGCTCTTGTTGTTGTTTTACATGTTTAAAACATATATGTTTTAAGTGTTTAAGAGCCACTTCAAAACCAGTTATACCAATGCCTTAAAAATCTAAATACTACATTTTTATAGTGAAATACTACATTTTCATAGTTAAAATTAATTTAAATACTACATTTCCATAGTTAAATACTACATTTTCATAGCTAAATACTACACTACTTTTATATTGTAGCAGTAGTATTTATATGTTAATATATTTTTATGAGGTGACATGTATGGACAAAAATTATATAGTAACAAAAAGTAATAAATTAATATGTGCCAATTATGATTTAAGTTTACAGGAGCAAAAGATTATTTTAACGTTGGCATCTATGGTACAGCCCCAGGATACCGAGTTTAAGGAATATAAATTTAAAATAAAAGAATTTATAGAATTGTTAGGTATACAAGACCAAAGTAAATATAAAGAAGTGCCTAAAATAACAAAAGAATTAATGAAAAAGGTATTTGAAATAAGAGAAGGCAAAAAAATAATTCAATTAGCCTGGCTATGTAGTGCAATTTATGAAACTGGAGAGGGTACAGTAACGCTAAAGTTTGCACCAGATTTAAAACCGTATATGCTTGAATTAAAGGAACTATATACAAGCTATAAACTAGATAATGTATTGAGTTTAAAGAGTAAATACTCCATAAGGATCTATGAGATATTAAAAAGTAACTTATATAAAAAAAATATCCAAATTGAAATTGAAGAACTTAAAAATATGGTAGCAGCAAAAGAAAAGGCATATTTAATTTATAATAATTTTAAAAATAGAGTATTAATTAGAGCGCAAAAAGAATTGAAGCATAAGTCTGATATTAGTTTTACATTTGAAGAAATAAAAACAGGAAGGAAAGTTACAAGTATTAAATTTTACATAAAGCAAAACAGTAATGTTAAAGCAAAGGATGAAATTGCAGTTACTAAAGAAGAATCACGAGAAGATTCAGAATTAATAAATAAGGTTAAGGCTGTTTTTACAAACCATACTATTACACATCATGAAGCAAGCTGCATATTAAAAGATGCTAAAGGGGACATGGAGTTAATTAAAAAATGTTATGATTATCTGCTTAGTAAGAATGTAGATAACATAGTAGGATATATGAGAAAGCTTGTAAAAGATTTTGTAGAGCCAAAGAATAATATTAAAAGAGATAGCTTTACAGATTATCCTCAAAGGCAATATAATTTTGAAGAGTTGGAAAAGAAGCTTTTGGGTTTATAGAGGTAATACTTTAGATATACTAAGGTATTGCCTTTTAATTTTTATAAAATAAGGAAGAATTTTAATAGAATTTGTTAAAAGCACAGCTCACTTGATATTATTACCATAATAGGCATATAATATATATTGTTGCTAAGAAAAAACTTATTATACAAGGGGGAATTAATATGAGAAAAGCATCAGCTTGTATGGCAGCAATCATGTCAATCAGTTTATTAACAGGTGTACCAGTTTGTGCACAAGAAAAAAATGTACCTGCAGTTGAAAGTAATAGCATACAGCAAGAAGAAGTTGTAGAAGATATGAATTTTAGAGCTCTACAACAATATGGAACAATAACTGCAAATGGCGTAAGACTAAGAAAAACACCAGGTAACAATGGAACTATTTTGCGCCAATTAAATAAAGGTGATATGGTTGTATTTGATTCAAGATACCAAATGAGAGATGTTGATGGACTTACATGGGCAGCTGTTTCATACAATGGTATTTATGGTTGGGTTGCAACAAAATATATTTATGGAGCATAAAGACTAATTAAAATATAGTAAAGTGTTTCTAAATAACATACTTTAGAAACACTTTATTTAATATATAAACAAAAATTAAAGGAGAAAATACTATGAAAAAAGTTATAAGCTTAATTATGACATTAATTATAAGTGTAGTATTTATTTCTTGTTCAAGTGATTCCAAAACAAACGCAGATAATAATGATAAAAGCCTATCAACTGAAAGTAAATATAAGAAGAATATTGAAATTTCTATTGATGAAAACTTAATAATGGATAACTTAAAAAGGGTTTGTGAAAATGTAAGGAATTATGGTTCAGAGGGTGAAAAGATATGCAGCAATTATTTAAAAGATAAACTTAAAGAATATGGTTATATAGTTCAGTTTCAAGAGTTCCCAGTTTATAAGCAGACATTTAAATCTACAACATATGTAGAAAATAATAAAGATTATTTTAAACTAAATCCATATAATTCAGAGAAAAAAGGTGCTGGAAAAAATGTAATTGCTAAAAGAGATAATCATAGTGATAAGAAAAAAACAATATATTTAACGGCACATTATGATACTACAGATTATACTAAAGGAGTTATAGATAATGGTACTGGTGTCAGTGTTATACTTGAAGTGGCAAGACAGTTAAGAAATTATGATAGTCCCTTTAATATTGAAATAGTGTTTTTTAGTGCAGAAGAATATTATAGAAGTGGATCAAGATATTTTGTATCCAAGTTAACAGATGAAGAAAAGAAGAATACACTTGGATGTATTAATGTTGATATGGTGGGTGAAAAAGATGCTGGTGATGTAGTTATAGGAAATGCTAATCAAGAAAATAATGTAATGACTGTAATGCTAAATAAGGAATTAGAAAATAAATTACAAATTTCACTTGGAGGTTCCAGTGATGATCTTTCATTTTATAATGGAGAGATACCAGCCTTTATGTTAATAAATAAAAGCCCTAATAATGAAATAGATAAAAAAGAAGATCAATTTCAATATGTGGATTTGAAAGAGCTAAAAAATGTATCTTATTTAATATGTAATTTTCTAACTAATTTTAATATGGATACCTATAACAAAATATTAAATGGTTCTATAAGTTATCCTAGTAATAGAAAACAGGATAAAATAGGGGAATTTAAAGGATTTAAATTAAATAAGATAAATGCTTATCCTATAAAAAGTGGATATGATAGTGTAACAGAATATGAGTATGTTAATAACAATGGTAAAAAGTATACATTCACAGAACAAATGCAAAAATTTATTAACTTAAAAAACTATGGTGAATTTAAGGTATTGGATAAGGATTTCATTTATTCTGTAAATAAAAATTCAAAAAATAATGCTAAAATTTTTTATTCAAATGGTTCTCAGTTTGGAGAAATAAAAGGTGATATTTCTGTAGATGATGCAGTGAATATATTAAAAATTTACTATAAAAAAATGTTTAAGCAGTAAAATTTATTTGCTGCTTAAACATTTTTTTACTTTTTTTAAAAAGTATAGTGCTTATTTTTTATTACTGGAAAAGAAGCTTTTGGTTTTATAGAGGTAATACTTTAGATATACTAAGGTATTGCCTTTTAATTTTTATAAAATAAAGAAGGATTTTAAGCTTTAATGAAGTAATACTAAAGTAATGCTTAAATTAGGGGAAGTTTAAAGGGGGAGGGGCCATGTCTAGAACTAAAAGGTTAGATATGACAATAGAAAAGCTGGCAAAAATAGCAGAAGAAATTAATAAAAACACTATAGAAAATAGAAATAGAAGCAAAAAAGATAAAATAACTACTGATAAATTTATAAGAAAATTCAATATAACTAGAAAGGACTTTTCAGAAACTATAAAAGGGACTGGAATTGAATATAATAGATCTACTTTTTTATATGATATACCAAAGAAATATTTAGATGGTAATACCATAGTAATACCCAAGGAAAATGAAGATTTCAATAAAGATGATACTAAAATGTTACCAGAAAAAAATATTGAAAATTATAATCTTAATGAAGGTAATACCAAGGCATTACCTAAGGATGAAACCATAGTTTTAAATAAGAAAATGGCAGATGCAATTAAAAATGTAATAAAAACTAATTATCCTGAAATAGAAGAAATTAAGGATATAATAAGTTGGTATAAGGAACATAAAGAGAAGGAAAATATAATAGAAGTTCCTGAGATAAATATAAATAACCCAAAACTAAAAGGTGAGGTTATTTCAAAAAGTTTTAAAACCTATGGAGATGTGATAAGTGAATTTGTTGCATTTTGTAAGAGCAGAAAAGAAACTCAAAAGGATTTATTGGCACTGGCTATGGTAGAATTCATAGAAAAATATAAAAAATAAATATTTTTATTCATATATAATTGAAATATAAGGAAATAAAGGTTAAAATAAATTTAGAATTAAGTAAATTTATGATATTTTTTAATATATAATGAAAAATAAAAAACTCCTAAAGGCGAAAAGTTTGGCCACTCAAAACCTTTAAGAGTTAACACAGTATCTTCAAAGATAGAAGAATACTTTATTTACTTATATACTTTTAGTTTAATATATTTATATGCTATAGTCAATAAATATATTAAACCAAGAATATATAAAAAGTTTAAATAAAGAAATGCATAGCCTCTTTTATCTTTGAAGGAAAGATAGGGGGGCTTTTTTTGATAGCTGAACAGTTAAGTTTATATGACTATACAGATAAATTGTTTAAAAATTTATCTGGTACAGAAGTAGAAATTAAAGTAGATGTTGAAAATATAGAAAAAGCAGTGCTTCATATAGATACTTTGCATAGATTAGATGATGGATATATTACTATAGCTCTTAAAAAGGACAATCAGTGGGCACAATATCACTATAAAATAGATGAATTAAAGGATAATATAGGGAAAGTATTAAGTGTAGAAGGAGTAAATGTATATTTATCCCCTAATAGTTTTTACAAGCCTATAAGAAGAATTGAAAATATAAGAAAATTAAACGCCCTCTACATAGATTTAGATTATTATACTTTGGACAAGCTTAGGGACCTTACAAATGATCAAATACTTTGGCAATTAGAGAATGATTACTTTGGTATAGAAGTACCAGAAGCCAGCTTTGTAGTTATGACAGGAAGGGGACTAGCAATATATTGGTTAATAGAGCCATTGCCATATAAAGCTCTACCACTTTGGAATGCAGTACAAAAAAATTTTTTAAACAAATTAAAAGAAATTGGAGCAGATGAAAAAAGTATAGATGCAGCAAGGGTTATGAGGCTTTCTGGGAGTATAAATCAAAAGAATGGAAATACAGCAGATTTATTATTATATAGTAATGAAACATACAATTTGAGAAATATTCAAGAAGACTATTTACCAGAGCTTACACCATACATAAAAAATCCATACCATAAGTCAAAAGGAAGAAAACCTAAGGTAGTAAATCTATTTACATTATATAGTTTGCATTATGCACGTCTTAGAGATTTAGTAAAGCTTATGGAGCTAAGAAAGGGTATGTGTAGAATGGAAGATGGTACACTTAAAAGCACTGGACTTAGAGAATTTATGTGCTTTTTATATAGATATTTTAGCTGCTGCTATGAGAGTAATACTGAAAATGCTTTAAAATCCACTTTAGGCTTCAATAATGGCTTTAAAAAACCTCTAAGCATATCAGAAGCCACAAAAGCTACAAAGTCAGCTGAGAAAGCTTATAAGGAGTGGTTAAATGACTGCCCATCAGGAACCTATAGCAGGGGAGGATATAATTATAAAAATACAACTTTAATAAAGCTTTTAAATATTACAGAGGAAGAAGAAAGACAGTTAGAAACTATAATAGATAAAAAAGAAGTTAAAAGAAGAACTAATAAAAGAACCAATGAGTATCATAAATCTCAACGCAGAAATGAGAATGGATTAACTGAAAGGGAACAAGAAAAGATGGACAAAATAAATAAAGTAAAAGAACTTAGGAAAAAGGGATTAAGTTACACAGATATAGCAAAAGAAATTGGAATAAGTAGAAGAACTGTAATAAATTATGTTAAATAGGTGGTGAAGTGAAACGTCACTATTATATTATGGGGGCGTAGCCCTGGTTCCTTTTATGGAGTACTCTAGTAATGATGTTCTTTGGATCTACTAGAGATACTGGAGCCTTAAAGTTGTACTAGTAAATTAATTAATTGACACCCTATTTAGGGTAGTTTCAGAAAAAGATTATCCAGGGTATAGAAGAGGTAAGGCTACTTGTGGAGCTAAAACATATAGATGGTTTGAGGGAGAAGAGCATTTAAATAGATATTTTATAGATGAAAAGCCATAGGAAAACCTATGGCTTTATATATTTTGGAAGCCAAGGCATGTGGTAATCTGCTTCTCCAACCGCATAAGCGTGGTGGTGGCTACCTGTTCCGCCCTCATTTACTTTCATTTAATATTATATTCGTTTTTCTCCTTATTTTTCTTTATATTTATATATTGTAAGGTTTTACAGAACACTTCTTATGGATTAACTTATGCTATTTTTCATCACAGTAAAAGAACAGTAAAAGAACAGTATAAAAACAATATACAGTATTATGTTGTTGTTAAATACATTTTTCTAAAGTGGCTTGTACCAATGGCTTGAATATGGTATTTTTCTATATAGTACGTGAAGAATTCTATAAAGTACGAGAAGCTTTCTATAAAGTACAATACTCAATTTCTATATGGTGCGTGAAAGATTCCATAAGGTACGTGAAAAATTCTGTAGAGTACGTGAAATTTATGATAAAATAATATGGTGATCAATATAATAATTTGGGGGAATTCTTTTGGAAAACTTAGAGGATAAAAAAACTAAAATTATAAAAAGTAACACCAGTATAGTAGACAATAATATAATAGAGTCTCCTCTTTTTATATCAAGTGCAAAGGAAATTATGACTATAGGGCAGCTAGAAAAAAGTGATATAAGTCCAAGTGTTGAAAGGGTTTTAAAGGTGCTTAAAGAAGATTTTCAAAAGGCACCTATTCCTGCTGACTATGAAAACTTTCCTGTAGTATATAAGAGCTGGAAAGATAGTAAGGGAATGAAGAGAGAGCTGCTTATAACATGCTCCATTCCAGATATGACTACTATGGATGTATGGAATGGCCTTATAGGATTATATATTCAAAAGATTACACCAATCTATTTTAACAAAGAAAACAGCACTTATGATATTAGTGAAGATGAAATGGAGTATACCTTATATGAGCTTGCTAAATTTATGAATAAATCAACAGGAGGAAAAAGTTTAGACAATCTTATGAAGGAAATAATAAGGCTTAACAATGCTACTTATTATAGTTTTGCTAATGGAGTTATTTTTGATAAAAAAAATGATAAATATTTAAAATCCAAAACAAAGGGTTTTTCCCTTATTGTAGACTGCGAATTTGACAGCGAGAAAAGGGTTAAGGATCAAAAGGTAAATACTAAGTGTAAAGTTCAGTTTAATAGGCTTATTGTAGATAATATAAGGTATCAGTATATAAAATACATAAATCCTAAAGAGTACTTTGCTCTGCCACCTAGGGGTTTTACAAGAAGACTATATATATATCTTAAGGGAAACTCATATCTTTCAAATGGACATAAAAGTATATACATAAAAAGGAGCTTTGATGTACTTAGAAATAAACTTCCTATATATGAATATCAGCCTTCAAAAATAAAGGAAAGGCTTAAAAAGCCATTAGAGTATCTTAAAAAATTTAATATTATTTCTGATTATTTTTTTGGTGATGAAGTAATATTAAATGGTGTAGCTGAAAGATGTGTATATTTTATATTTGAAGGAACCAAGGAGGATTTAATTAAAAATTTATCCTATAAAAAGCTTAAAATAAGCAGTGATGAAAAAGAATTAAAGTTTAAAATGGAGGTTCCAGAGGATCTACATAATTTTTTAGTTCATAAAGGCTTCAATGAAATAGTAGCAAAAGAAATTTTATATAAGTATGATAAATGGGATGTAATTAAATATATACTTTGGCTTCAGGAAAAGGAGTTTGAGAATAATAAATCAGTAAAAAACTTTCCTGGAATGCTTAGATTTGCATTAGAAAGTGGAACTGTTAATCTTAAAAACACTCACAAGCATATTATAGATTTTGTAGAGAGTAAAAAGTTAAGTGAGAAGAGTAATAAGTTTAATAGAGAAGAAGATTTAAAGAAAATGTATAAGGAATATATTGAAGAAGAAACTGAAAAGTTTAAAAATGAAGATGAAGTGGCTTTTAAGGTTTTACATGATACAATACTTGAAAATCTTAATTCTTCTTATGAAAGTAAAATCAAAGAATTTGCTTTATTTGAAAAGGATGTTACTGAATTAGAAAAAGCAAGCTGGGAATATCAAAAGGGAAAGTGGATTGAATTTAATGAGATCAAGGAAAAGTCTAGGCTTTTTAAAGAGCAGTTTGAAAAATCTTTAGTAATGCTTAGAAATTTAAAATTTTATGAGGATTTTAAGCTAACTGAGATCAATAGATAGAATAAAAAAGATAGATAAATTCATATAATATTATTCGATAGAAAATAGTTTTAAGTCTAAATTAAATTTTGAAACGGAATTAAAAAAATCCATACGCTAATCAGCGAATTTGCGTATGGATTTTTGCTATGGTAAGTAAAGGTAATTAGTATTTTAGAAATATGTTGTATAATAGTTTTTAAAACATAATTGATATTATATTAGTTAATATATTAAGTAATGTATTAACTAAATTATTTTCGGTTACATTTTAGAATTCGGCATATTTTTATTATCCCACATAGTAGTCACAATTTATAAATATGCCAAAAGGTCTAAGAGCTGACCTTGCTTCACTCCAATCAGCAAAATTGTTAATTGCAGTGACTCCAAGCTGTTTTAATGTTTCAGCTTTACTATAATCCCAGTGCTCAAAGTTATAATTATCATATATAGTGAAGTTTAAGTAACCATTACTACTTATATTTCCACCAATACTTGCTTTATGGATAGATAAATATAAATCGTTTGAAGAATTTGAGCTAGTGAAAGTTATAGTGTCAGAAAAAGATTTTTTATTTGAAGTTTTATATTCTCTTATCCATTTGTTTAATATGTCTTGAACAGCTTTGGTTTGTAGAACCTTAGCTGTTAAATCAGAATCAGAATAGTAAACAACTGATGGATCAGTTTTATCTACAGCTCTAAATATAAATTCAGAAGTGTATTTTAAACCTTGTGTTGCACATGCTCCACCAACAGCACGCCATATTTCTTTTAATTGTGATAAATTCATAAAAAAACCTCCTAAAAATTTAATTTAATTCAGTTAACTGATATATAATATAAAGATAAGAATTAAATAAATTTGTAAACTATAATATAAAATTATTTTTTAGAATAGAAAAAAGGCTTAATTCTGTAAAGTACGGAATTAAGCCTTTTTAAAATATTTAAGTAAACAATACAGTATAGCACCGATTTATTTTAACTTTAAAAATTATTAATATATATCTTCAATTATATAAAGTATTTTTGTATCAGGAACAAATATTAAATATATTTTTGAAGAATCATTTTTTCCTGTAATGTAATATTTATAGTTACTTTGGAAATCTGGCATGTTATCATTTGAAACATTTAAATTATTAAGAACTTTCTCTACTTCTGCTTCAATTTCCGAATTTCGATTATTTTCCCAATCTAAGGATAAGTCAATATCATCTTTTCTCTTATATTGAAATATATGATATCTTTCTCCATCACCATGAAAGCTTTTACCACTATCTACTGAATAGATTTCTTTATATGAGTTCGGTAGTTTGATAGACCAATTAATATTAATAATTTCAGAATATGGCTTATTTATTTTTATATATAAAAATACTACAATTGTAATCGCTGCTAATAGAATTCCACTTAAAAGTGTTAACGATTTTCTCACTATTTTACCTCCAAAAAACTATTTTAAATAACAATTTCTACTTCATATTTTAACGGTTAATTTACTATGTTTATCAATGAGTTCTTAATTAATTATATAGGTTATTGGTATATCTTTCAAATCATTAAATTGTAAATATAGTAACTATAGAAATTAAAAATTTTTTCGAAATTTCCACCTTCCAATACTATTAAATTTAACTTACTTTCTAGTAGTAATTAATAATAAAGTAATATGTTAAGTAGTGCATTAAGTATGTTTTTATTTTAAGTATTAACAATGCAAACTTAACTTGAGTGATGTAGTTATAAAAATAAGTATTACAAAAGAAACACTTTTGTAATACTTACCTTTAGTAAATCTATAACTTATTTGTTAAGGTGCTACTTGATATGGTTTTCGATCCAGTTCTCAATATTTTCTTTGGTATAGTTGCCTTTTGCTATATTAAGACCTAGATCTATTAATTCTTCTTGAGTATATCCTAATTTGATTCCATTTAGCTGACATAATAGTGCCATCAATGCAATTCCTAACCTTTTATTCCCATCTATCATGCAATGATTATTTATTACTGAATGAGTTAAAACAGCTATTTTTGAGATATTATTTGGATATAATTCTTCTCCTGCAAATGTTTGAAATGGATTTTCTAAAGCACTTTTTAATAGTTCAATATCTCTTACACCATGACTTCCACCAGTTCTATTAATTAACTTCTCGTGGAGCATTAATATTTCATCTAATTCAAATACTATCATTTTGCTAGCTCCTTTAGTGCTTCTAGATTATCATCTATAAAGCTATCCATTAATTTTTCTTTATATTTTTTTTCTCTATACTTAATAAATTCTATATACTCTATAATTTCTACTTGTTTATCTTCTGGTAGGTCCTTAACATCTTCAAATATTCTTTCTGCTAATGACATTTAAACCACTCCTTTTAAAATACTTTCTCAAACTATTATTACAAAAATAAGTGATAATTATTAATGCTTATATCTATCAGCTAAAAAGTGAAGCATATTTTTTATTGTAACTTAAACACATGTTTAAGTATGTCATTAACCAGCTTACTCTCGCTGACCTTTTGAGATTTAGCATATTTTTTAATATTTTTTATAACCTCTTCATCAAGATAAAAGGTTTTATTTTTGCCACTCTTTTCTTTAATATCTATTATACTCGATAAATCCACTAGAGTATCATTATTTAAAGTTTCATCTTTGGGTAAGTTTTTTTTACCACTTTCAAGGATTTCAGAAGTTCTATTTTGAACAGCCTTTTCAAATTTATTTGCCATTAAAGAATTCCCCTTTCTTTCATTTCATTATATAAATTTACATAAGCTTTATATCCAGAGGAGGAGGTATCGTATAGATTAATGGGTTTTGCCTCAAGCTCTGATTCTTTTATTTTTACATTGTTAGGTATTACAGTATTAAAAAGTAGTTTACTTATATCCTGGTGATTTTTACAAAAGTCAAAGAATTGAGAAGATAGATTTATTCTTTTATCAAACATATTTATTAAAAATCCCGATATTTTAGGTTGAAGTCTTAACCTTTTACTAATATCATTCCAAAGGGCTATAAATAGCTCAGAGCCTTCCAAAGAATTCATGCTTATGTCTGAAACAAGTATTATATTATCTGCTGCCACAAATGCATTTTGATTTATTATACTCATGCTAGGATTAGTATCAATTAATATGTAATCATAGGAAGAAAACTTATCCATATTTTCTTCTATATAATTTTTAAGTATGTATTCACGGCCAGCAAGACTTACAAGTTTCATCTCCGTTCCAGTAAGGAAAATAGAACTTGGGATTATATCTAGACTAGGTAGTTCAGATATAGGTGATTTTATTATTACTTCATTTAAAGATAGATTATCCTCCATTATATCTTTAAAACTTTTAAAGGAGGGGACAGTTCTATCTATACCGAAGTTATTTGTTGTATTTCCCTGGGGATCTATGTCAAGAGCTAAAACTTTTTTATTATCCTCAGCTAAAATACCAGATATATTAAATAAACAAGAACTTTTGCCAACTCCACCTTTAAGGGTGCTAAATGTAATGATTTTCAAAAATATCACCGCCAATTAATATATTAGTTAATATATTAATTATAATATTAAATTATGTAGGAGTAAATATGTGAAATTATAGATAATATAAAATTAAGGAGTACTGTTGAAAGTTGAAATATACATTGAATAAGTAATAATAAAATGTGGTAAACCGCTGTGTTGTGTAAAAAATTTGCTATGAAAGGTATGGCATTTATGTGATAATTTTAATATATAGCAACTATTATATTTAAATAATTCAGAAGGGATTTACTTTGAAAACTGCTATATTAATTTTAAAAATTATTGCATAACTTATTTCTATATGATGATAAAAGAAGATCTAATTAATAGACTTGATTTGTTGATCTTTTAGAATGAAAGTATAAATTTTGTTTTAAATTTTATGGAGGATTTATAGGATTGTAATGGAGGATGAGAATGTTTAGTTTAAGTAGGTATATTATTTTTAATATTGGATTATTTTATTTTATATTAAAGCAGGTAAAAATTAAGAGAAAACCTATGGTAAATAATAATAAATTAAATTTGTATACATGTATATGTACATGTATTAAGTTAATTGTACTAATTTATTCAATTGAACTTTTAAGGAATATATTAAATTACTTAAAAGTTGGTCAAATAGATATTAAAATATTATTAAATAATATTTTTTGGATACAAATGTGTGTGGCTAGTATAATAGCCATGAGAAATTATTATAATGTCCATTGTAAGTTAAATATGCAGAAAGGCCTCCTATTATAGTAGCAGCATCCCCTACAAATGCAGCTTGGACATTTACTTTGTCTTTTAATTTTGTGAAAAGATCACTTTGTACCTAAGATAACATTTTATTAACTGCAGCTGCTATTGCAAGAGCGCCAACTCCGGCCATAGTAACGTCATAATTAAATTTGTCAAAGTACTTTCTTAGTGGAATGTCAATACTTACTAGTTATGTAATATCTCCTACGTTTGGCATACAAATCTCTCCTTTAATTTATATATTTAATTTATAAGATTTTATTAATCGATTAACTTTGCCTTACACCATATAAGAAAAGATATTATAATTAAAAGCAAACTGTTATTCTAAACTTTTTGTTATTTTATAGAGCTGTTACAATTTTATTATATTAGTTCAAATTGGGTGATTTAAAAATGACAGCATTAAAGTTGGAATTAGTTAGCTATTGTTGAATAAAACAAAACATATTTGATATAATATATATGATTAATTATTAGGGTGGTGGTTATTTTGCCAGAAATAAGCTTGTTTTTTGGAATTAGGGTTACTATAAACTATAATGATCATATACCTCCACATTTTCATGCCGAATATAATGGTAATAAGGTATTAGTAGATATAGTTAATTGCAAAGTAATTAAAGGATATTTTCCTAAGAGACAGTTAAAATTAATACTTGCTTGGACTGAGATTCATAGTGACGAGTTAATGCAAAATTGGGAGCTTGCAAGAAATCATAAGCCATTATATAGAATAGCACCACTTTCTTAGGGGGGGATAAATATGGAGTACATGCCGGAAGTTGTTCAAGTAATTCCAACAGAAGAATTTAAAGTGTATGTTTATTTTGATGATGGTTCAATTCATTTATATGATGCTAGTGAATTAGTTACGAAAGGCATATTTAAACCTTTATCTGATATCAAAGTCTTTAAAGAAACTTGTACTGTACTTAATGGTACCTTATCTTGGAGCTTAGATGGTACCTATGATGAGTCAACTTGTTTAGATGTTGATCCATTTATAATATATGAGGAATATCCTGAAGTAGAAGAACCTAAATCATTTTTTAAAACAAAATGATAGGAAAAAATTATATTGATTATTTTACTGAAATAATTAATAAAAACAAATATACAGATTATAGTTCAGTATTACCAAAGCAATACTTTGGTAATACTGGATTTTATATTGCATAAAATAATGTATTAATAATTATATTAGGTTATGTATTAGTTAATATATAAAGTATATATAATAATCTATTATCCTAAATTGCTCTTCAAATAAACCATTCTTTTTTCTTCCTCAGTAATACCAATATATCTTAAAGTTTCACTTTTACAGGAATGGTTAAAAATATCCATTAAAAGTTCTAGAGATGTTCCATTTTTATAAGCATGATATCCAAATGTTTTTCTCATAGTATGAGTACCTATTTCCCCTTGAATTATTCTTCCAAACTCATCTCTTTGTACAAGTCCTATAATTTCTGCTGCAGTATTTAATATAAACCAAGCATGTTGTCTTGATATAGGTTTATTTTCTCCTTTATTACTTTTAAATATATAATCTTCACTAGACACTTCCCCTAGTTCTTTTATATAGTTTTCTATAAGCTTTTTTACAATAGATCCTATATAAAACTTTTTAGTTTTACCGGTCTTTTTTTCTTTAATTATTACGTGATCCAGTACCTTCATATTTTTAAAATTTACTATATCTCCAAATTTAAGTTTAAGTATATCAGATATTCTAAGTCCTACATTTATGCCTAGTATAAACAAAAGCTCATTTCTAGTGCTTTGGCTTTTAAGAACAGCTCTCATATTTTTTATTGTTTTTAAATCTCGTATAGGTTCTACTGATTTCATAGTATGTTTCCCTTCTTATTTTAATCTTACATAATATGATTATTATTATTAAAATGTAATATTTATAATTATATTTTATTTTAAATACTTTATAAAGCCTTGATTTTAGGGAAAATAAAATCTTACATAACATTGTTATGTAAGATTTATAAATGAAAAAGAAAAAAATATTTTAATTTGGTTGACATTATAAATGTAATGCGCTCTTTTATATATGTAATTACTTAATCGGTTAAGTTTACAAATATAAATAAAAAATGAAAGAAGGTATTTTTATGGCAACAACAGAATATATTGCAACAATCCAAGTAACAGCAGCAGAACTAGCTCAAATGAACAAAGCACAATTAATTATGTTAGAGTCAATAGAAAACCGCAGTACTTCAGGATTAGAATCAAAGTTAAACGGCATTTCTCTCACAGCTGGTGTAATAGGACTATTTGCACCTGGAATTTATGCGACAATATCAGGCCTTGTTAGTGCAACTGCTGGAGTTATAAGTACTTATCCATCTTATAACTCACTTTTAGTAACTGTTATGCAAAATGGATGTAATAGTATGGGAAAAATTGTATCTGATCTTTTAGCCTTTTCCAAATATGATTTATTTGAACTTGAATTTCCATTTATAGATTTTAAGGATAAGGGTATACGTTATGTACAAGGTGATGGAAGAATTGTAAGAGCCCATGTCAAAGGTGGAACTGGTTGGGTTTCTATGCAATAAAGAACGGCAGTATTTTAGGGCTACAATCATGTCTAAAGGGAGAAATACAGAAATTTCACTGAAGATTTTTTTAAAATAAATGAAATCAGTATATCTCCCTTTTGGCATACAAAAAATAATAAAACAACTTTAAATCACTTGAAATTTTGTTTGAATTTCAAGTGATTTTTTAATTATTTTAGGGCATTCACATTTATAATTTTTTCAATATAATTAAAGTCAATACTACCATTATTTATTTTATAATATTTAACTACAGTGTAATCTTTAATGTAAGTCTTACTTCCTTTAAAAGTTGTAGTATGATAATACGGAACGATTTCTAAAGTTTTATTATCGAGAAATAGTATTGTTAACATTCTTACACTATTTATATCACTACCACTATCTTTTCGACTATCTTCTCGACTTTGATTAAAATTAATATTATTAATTTCATCATTATTAAATCCATTTTTCATGGCTTTTTTACGGCTTATCTCAATAAGCTCAAACCCATTTAGATAATCTAAAATTTTCTTAATTTCTTCTTTACAATTCATACATATCTGCGGATTGTCTTGACCATCAATTTTTTTGCCTCTAGCAATAACCATAATGCTATAATTTAAATCCTTATAATATTTACTTATACTTAATGAATATAAAGTTCTAGTTTTTATATGACTACTAGCATAGAGAGCACAAACACCTAGTAAACAAAAAATAATTAATAAAACAATAATGACTTTATTTCTTTTTTTCATTAGTCACATCCCCTCTAAATTATAATATATTATATGCACTATAGTTATTTCTGAAGCATAGTAGTTTAAATAATTATAATCTAAATCTTATATAGTGTAACTTTACTTTTTTATAGAATTATAACATTTTTGACTGTTTCCTGAAACTAAAATTTTTCCATTAATTTCTTTTATTTTTAGATAAATGGGTAGATTATATTTCTAGTGAAATGGATTATAAGGATTATTTGGGTTATGGAAGCTCATTAAAATTGATGGTAAGAAGATACTTGAAAGAATTAAAAATTACTAAATAGTAAACCGAAAGGGCTTTTAGGCTCTTTCGGTTTTATAAATTAAATTTCTAACTTTATTTCTCATAGATTTACTCCTCATAAGCACATTAGCAATATCAGGAGCCACCTCTTTTCTACTTTCTCCAGCCATATCATAGAAAAGATGAATTTCTTCAGCATTATTAATTTCATATAGATTCATTATAATTTTAAGCTTATTTAATGGAGCATATTTTCTATTTTTCTCAATATCACATAAATAGCTGGGGGAAACATCAATGTATTCTGCAGCTTCTTTTAATGAAATACCGAAGTACTCTCTCTTCATTTTTATAAAATCTCCAAATAACATTTAAGTCATCCTTTCATTGTAAGTATTCTACATATTTTACAATAACATATTTGCACAAAATTCTGAAAACAATAATTTACATATATACAATTTACTTGTTTAGAATATGCTATTTAATTATTTTTTATATAGTTAATATATTTATTTTTATATTGAAAAGATGTATAATAAAATTAGGTTAACCAATAGTATCAATATAACAAATGGGTTAACCAGTTAACAAACTATAATAATAGGAGGAAATATAATGTCAGATGTAACTTTTGGAGTAAAGGTTCCAGAGGAATTAAAGGAACAAATTCAAAAATTGATAACAGATAGTGGTCTCACTGGCAAAGATTTTATGCAGAATTTAATCAATGGTTATGTTTTAGAAAAAACTAAGGAGAATGTGCCTCAGGTTGCAGAGGATTTAAAAGAACTTCAAACATTAACTCAAAGAATAAATAATATATATCTTAATTTAAGCTATAGGATAGATAATACAACTCAAGCTCTCGAAGAAGAAAAACAAGAGTTATTAAGGAAGAAAGATACCATAATACTGGATTTGCAGAATAAAGATGAAGAAATGCAAACCAAATATGATGAATTAGTTGATAGTTATAATGATGTGGTTAACCATGGTAATCAGCTAAATAATAGGGTTAACGAGTTAACCGAAAACAATAAAAACATTAAAACATTAAACGAAGAATATAAAAATAAAATAGACACTATGGCAGGTATAGTTGAAGAGTATAAAGGTTTTAAAATAGAAAATGAAAATCTAAAGAAGTTATTAGAAGATGCTAAGGGAAGAGAATTAAACATAAATAGTGAATTGGAAAATAAAAATATAGAAGTAACTAATTTGAATGACAAAATAAATGAGCTAAAGGATAAAAATAAATTGGCTATACAAGAATTAAAAGAAACACAAGAAAAGACAATAAATGAATTACAGTATAAGCATAAAAATGAATTGACATTACTAGAGGATAAGTGTGAAATACAAACTCAAAAGTCAATATTAGATCTAAAAGAAAAACACCAGGAAATAGTTGAAGAACTACAAAGAAAACATAATAAAGAAATAAGTGAGTATCAAAATAAATATAAGGAACTATTAAAAGAACTAGAAAATATAAAAAGTAGTAATAATAAAAATACAACATTAGAAAAAGGTAAGTAGAGTTTACTTACCCTTTTCTAATGTAACCTAATGTGTGGAATTCTCCTATCCTCTTAGGTGAGAGATGGATAGCACTTGCCGACAGGCAACAAATAGACTAAAATATAACCAACACATTGTTCTTACAAAACTGAATATTTAAGGTTGAGTGGAGAAAGTGGTTCTACTCGTAAAATATTCAACCAAGCGTTATTATGCAACCAGAGCGAAAACCAAGCCTTGACGGTGGCATATCAAGACAATTGACAATCCCTAAATGGGGTGACTTCTCGCCAAGAAGATATAAACTGGTATTATTATAACAACCGTTGGTGCAACGGGGTTAGCTTGGGTAAACTTGGCACGTTGGTGCTATTGACCAAGAAGCTCACACCTCTTAGGTGGTGAGTAGTTCACGAAGACTGTTTTTTATAGACATAGTCTTTAATTTCTTTAACATCTTGTTTAACATCTTCTACAATGTTAAATTTATCTGTAAGTTTTGATATTATTTCTTGATAATTTTTTTCCCTTTCTTCCTGTTTTCCATCTCTTTTTTCCTGGGCTTTCAAGATGTAAAAGATAAGTACAACAGATAATACTGCCCATATGCCTTGGGATGAAGCAAGTTTTAATATTTCATTTTCCATATTTACACCTCCAATACTATAGAAATATCTTAATTATTAATAAGTAAAAAACTTTGAAGTTGTAAACTTAGCAAGGGTGGACCTGCCTTGTGGCCTTGGCTTTAAGGACATGACATTTTAATGCTTGTACTTGCAGCTAAGTGCCAGAAGCATGTCCACCCTTGCGGTTGGCGGTTGCTCTTTAACAAAAAATAAAATAACCCCTGGCGTAACAAAAGACCCCAGAGGAATACCTAAAACGCTTGTGTATTTTGCTAAACAACAAATTTGACGCTTGTACATGTCCTTTTAAGGCTTGTACTTGCGTTAAATTCCCCTTGTTTAGCGAAGTAGGCAAGCGAACTGTCTATTACAAATTTAAATAACCCTTAATATATTTATATACACTATCGGTTATAGTTGCACTCCTGCGGGTACCCTAATAAAGGACTAGTTAAAACCGTGCAGCTCTTAGATTTAAAAAGGCTCGGAAATGAGGGAGAGACTTTTTAAACCTTAGAGCTGCTAGGGAGGAACCTGTACTTTTTAGGGTGCAGGTTAAAGTGCCCAAAGTATTATAATTAGTATATATAGCAGTACTATAACTACATATATAGCAAATTATCTGCTACTATTTTTATAATAAATACCCTCTATTTGCATTAATTCTTACAGATGCAGCGGTGTAAAAACCTTCTTATTATTTCCGTTGTACTAGCTTTCTTTTGCCCCTCCCACAAAGGAATACCTTAAGGCAAATAAAAGCTTGTACAACATTTCCTCTTTGGTACTATAAAAAAGTAATGCAGCCCTAGAGAGCTGCTTAATATGGCATTTCTTTTTTATTATATTCTGCCCTTGGACTAGCTTATTTCTGCCGCTGCAGAGCAATACTTAAAACTAGCAGATATAAGCTTGTACAAGGCTACATATTTGGTACCTTACCTAAAAAGGAGGCTATTGTTATCTTATTTATTTATATATTTATAAACTAATCTATTTTAAGCTAAACCTTAGCCTCTTTTTTAGGTATTACGCCCTAGCGGATTAAAGGCTTTGGACCAGTTTGCTGACTGCTGCAAGCCGTAACTTTCTGTATTGGATAACTAGCAGTGAGTAAGATTGTCCAAAGCTTCCTTACCATAAAGTTAACAATATTCTTTGTTATAATAACTTTATATAATAAAGTTATTATTTCATAGTTTGAAAATTATATGAATTATTTAAAATATAAATATATCTATGAGTAGCATAAATTGGAGATACATAATAAGATTAGAAATTATGATATAGGTGTATTAGTTGCAACAAAAGATGGTGCAATAATTATGAATGAATCAGGATATTGGAATATGAATAATGAAATGAAAGATTCTCTTTGATATATAAGATGAATAGAATACTAAGTAAAAAATTTATCCATAGAAGATATATAAATACACATCCATTTTACGCATTGCTCAGTTAGATCTCGTGCCCCTATGTTCTTTTTCTGAAGTTGTTTTCAAAAAGATACAAAAAATCAGCTGCCGATAAAAAAGCTTTTGAAAAGTCTTGTGTTGAATTTCATATCACAGCCTTTTGTAACTATCTGTTATGTGGTAATAATCCTAAAGATAAACGGAAAAATTTATTCTATTAATTAATTTTTAAGAATTTGCTAAAAGTGTCATTGAACAAATAATGAGTAATATAAAAATCCAACCTAGCCAGCCATATTTCTCATTTTTCGAAATACCTAAAAAGACACCTCCTATTAGACACAAGGGAATACCTATGATAACTACTTTACCAAAATTATGAATATAAATACTTTGAATTACTATTAAAAAAAAACCTATAAGACAAAATATACTTAGTATAAAAAATAACTTTTTCTTGTTTTTCATAACTTATTCTCCCTTTAAAAAATTTGCTATCCCCTTATTACCTTTTTCTTGATTAATTCTTTTATAGTCAATTTTTTTTCGACTTACTCCATTATAGTAAATTATTGATGGTATCGCTTCTAAATTAAAATAATTTAAAGTTTGTTCAAATTGTGAAGTCTTCATATTTATGGGATATCTATAAATATGAATTTTATTTTTTTTAAAATGATTTAAGATATTTTTAGTGTTATCAGTATTTCGTATACAATATTTACAATCCATAGAACCAAAATATATAATATATGGTTCTTTTTTTGCTTCTAGTAAAAGTATATCTTCTTTAGTTATTTCTTTTAGGTTTTTAGTCATATTAGTATATTTATGTTTATATACATAATTCTTGATATTAAAATTTTGTATATATAAGAATTTAATTAAACATAATATTGCTAATATAAATATAATTATTTTTGTTTTCTTCATTTGCCCCTCCCAATTTGCGGAAGATATTCCTTTCAATTCCTTTTATTATATTGTATAATAATTTTAACAATTATGAAACATATTTTTTAAATTCTTGGGGAGAGGTGATTTTATGAAAAAAGTATTAAGTAAAATTTTAATCCTCTGTTTAGCACTAATTTTATTGGTGCCATCATCAGTATTTGCTCAAAAAAGTAGTTTTGAAAAGGATATGGAAACTTTAAACAACTATATTAAAGTTTCAGAAGATAATGTTTATTATTTTGATCGAGAAGCAGCACAAAGAGATAATCAGCCTGAACTTATTTTAAAAGCTGGAGAAGAGTTTGAATTATTGGTTAAGGAAAATGATGTAGATAAAATTAGAGCTAGGGCAGCAAGTTTACTGATATATGGGAATTGGTGTGGTCCTGGATATAGTGGCCCTGAAGCTCCTATTGATGCACTTGATACAGCTTGTCAATCACACGATTATTGTTATGGACGTTCTTCAAGTAAAGCAGATCAATGTAATTGTGATCAAAAACTAATTTCAAGAATATATTCTGAATATGATAGCTACTCAAGTAACGCTAAACCATATGCATTAGCTATTGCTTCATGGTTTTCAAGTGCAGCTGCAGGGTGTAGAGATTTTGATTAAAAAATAAGAAATTGATTAATTTAATGGCGGAAAGTTTACCAGCTTCCAAGCGTCAGCGAAGGAGCTAAGAAGAATCGATGGGGTTAACATAAACTCCCTTGATTCTTTTTGCTTGTAATTTTTTTAAACTTACCATAATAATCAATAATAATTAATGTATCACTCTCCCATGTTTTTCTTTAGTAATATGTTATAATTGATCCATAGTCTCTTATATCACGAAAGAAAGAAGCGACCTCAACATTTCTTTCTATCCTATTATCTATTGCATTATCTTCTCCCAAGTCCTTTCCCCTATAATTCCATCAACCATAAGATAATTACCATTTTGAAACTTTTTAACTGCTCCAAAAGTACATTCTCCAAAATAACCATCTGCTCCACAAGCTCCAACACTATATCCCTTTTCTATAAGCTTCTTTTGAATAAGCCTTACATTATTATCTTTTACATTAGGATTCATTTTAAGCAAATATCCTGGATAATTTGTACACTCTTTTGATCTAGCTCCTAAGCGTATTTCTTTTCTTATCCTATCCAAAGGAAAATTTCTTCCTGGACAATCTGTAGCATTAAGTTCACCATGGCCATATATTTCAGTTATATTGTATTTGTTTAATATGTAGCGGATTAATTCCACAAGGGATTTATGCTGAGAATCTGCCATAGTTTCAGAATTATAGCATCCTTCAACACAGATACCTATAGATACTGCATTGTGATTTATACAATGAGCGCCTATCGCCTTTTCATCTCTTCCTTTATATATGACCCCATTCTTCTTTATAAAATAGTGATAGCCACAGCCGGACCACCCATTATTTAAATGCCAGGAATGAATATCCTCTATACTGCAGTTTGCTGCCTCTGCGTGATGTAAAATAATCCTCTTTGGTATATTGCCATAAGTTAAACCATTGAACTTTAAATCTGTATTTATAATATTCATAACATGCCTCCAATTTTTAAATAATAAATTATAAAAAATAAATATTGTTAGAATTCCTTTAGAAATTTTTATGATTATATAAGGAGAGAATTTTTGCCAAAGGCAAAAATTCTCTCCTTATTTATTATCTTTTATTTTTTAAGCTAGGCTGTATAAATTTCATTAACAGTTTTATCCTCAATTTCTGCTGAAACCTTAGCTGCTAATGGAGCTTTTAAATCAAATACCTGATGTTTTGATAATATAACATCCATTAAATCTGTTACTTCTTCCTCAGTTATATTCTCTTTTATTTCGGTAATAGTAATAGCAACCTTTTTGTCTAAGTTGTCTTTAAATCTCATGATTAACTTCTTTTCCATGGTTTATCCCTCCTTTAACCTAATAATATGCTCTTGTCTACTCTTCTTACTGCCACCATACTATACTTAAGTACATCTGCTATAGCACTTCCTACAGCATACAAATCCTCGTCTGTTGCATTCATGCTTATTTTTGATATAGTCTTATTTTTTGTTTTGTCATTTCCTTTCTCATCCACCCCAGTTAGTACTTCTAGGATTAGATTAGATCCATACCTGTCTGCCATTACAGCCATGTTAACCCCTCCTTTATTTTGTTTTCACCTATATATATGACCTTCTCATTAAGTTTGCAGTGAATAAAAAAATAAAAAGTGAGTAACTCACTTTTTTATGAGTTCCTCACTTTTTCTGGTGCTCCACAACAGTAATCAAAGTTTTAGTAAGCTCTGAAAAAGCCTCCGTAAGTTCTTGAAGTCTTTTATCCAACCTTACTAAAAGATATAAACTTACCGCTGCTGGGAATCCTACATTACTAATAAGTTTTACTAATTCGTCATACATAGATTCCACCACCCCTTTTTCAGAGGACAGAGTACAGTTGACAGAGGACAGATTTAATCTAAACATAAATGTTAAATTTCAAGATTTGCTTTTGTTGTTTTTATTGTGTTAACTAAAATCTTTATTACTTCTTTGCAATTCTTTAATAGAGAAGAAGCTGTCTTTTCATCTATGTAATTACTATGCTTTAATAATTGTATCCAATATTCTGTTTCTTCTGCCTCTTTTAAAGCTATACTAATCTTTGATAAAAAGTCTTTTTTGCTCTGTCCCTGAATGCCTTCTTTTATATTTGCTCCTATACTAGTTCCAGACCTAAGAACTTGTTTGGAAAGTATATATTCCTTTTCTCTAATTGTTAAATACTTATACAAACTAATTATGTCCAAAGCAAAACTAAAAGCTTTTTCATAAGCTATACTACTCATTACTAACCTCCAGAATTAAAATAATATATCCTAATTCTAGCCATATAATTTGGTTATTATACCCTGTTATCTATCCTCTGTCCTCTGTCCTCTGTCCTCTGTCCTCTGTCCTCTGTCCTCTGATTCTATCTATGCTCCTCCAGCAGCTTTTGCAGTTTTTTAATTGCTTTATCTTTGGTATATCTTACGCTGCTGTAGCTTTTATCTTTAGTTGCGGCTATTTCACCTAATGTATTATTCTTAATAAAAAAGCTTTGTATAACTTCCCTTTCTTCTGGTAATAGCTTGTCCAAAGCCTCATATAATTCTTTTATTTTCTCATAAGCTATTATTTCATCCTCTATGGTAAACAGATAATTGGAATCATTCTCTACAAAATCACCATTCCACTGTATAAATTCATCTGGTATTTCTCTGTGGTGCTTTATCTCTCCTTTTAGAAGAGCTTTATAGTTAAGCTTAATAGCTTTAATACAGTATGGTATAAATGCCTTTTCTTCTCCATTAAACATATTTACTACCTTTACCACTGAAAGATATCCATGCTGTACTAAATCCTCATAGTCATAACATTTTATTTTCCATCTGGAAGCTTCTTTTAGTATTAATGGCATAAAGTTTTCTATTATCTTCGTCATGGCTTCATTGTCTCCTGCTTTAGCTTTTTTATATAGCTTGTACACAAATCACACCACCTTATTATTTATTAAAATTTAGAATTGAACCTATTTTTTAAGCATCTTATATGGCTTTAACCCTTACACACACTCAGTTGAACCTTTTGAACTTATTTTATCTACTTTTATATACCATTTTACATATTTTACCAATAGTATAGGCATAAAATCCCCTATATAAATAGCACATATACGTTCGGATGTTTCAAAACATCATGTTTGCTGTGAAAAATCCGTTCATCGAGCTGGTTCGAAGTGTTTCAAGTCAGTTCAAAAATAGGCTCACTTATTCGTACTGAGAAAATGTGATACCCTGCCAGCACTTTCTTCTGCTTATAGTATCCAGTGTTCTTTTAATTTCAGGATAATTAGTTTCTAATTCATTATTAAATTTTATCTGTGATAGAGATCTAAGACCATTATCCAGGCAATATTCCTTATATCTTTCATAAAGCTCTTTTCTGCTGCAGAAAGCTTCATTAGATATAGTGCAACATTCTTCAATAAAGCATAATACATTATTATTTTCATTTTTATATTTTCTTTTTTCTCTTTCTGTGAAGTGGTTCTCACTAAAGTTATAATTATTATCCATAAGTCTTTTAAGCCCTTCAAGCGCCCAAATAAATATACCATCTGCTTCTTCCTTTAGCTTGTCCTTAAGCTTTGCATCCACCTTATCTGCTTCTACAGGTTTTGAAAAAGGAATTATAATAAGTCTTCTATAAAAAGCTTGTGTTCTATCTGAATAATTCTTAGGTATTTCATTACAGCTAAATACCAATCTAGCATAGGGCTTAAATTTAAAAGGATCTTTATTTTTCTTTTCTCCCATAAGATAATCTTCACCGGTTATAACTTTAAAAATTCCAGTATCCTCTATAGATCTATTAGGCAAATCCGCAAATACATTAGCAAGCTTTCCAAAAATCTCTGCGGTTTTAAATCTATCCCCCAGCTCCTGCCAAGGTATATTAGACACATTTTCTGCTCCTAAAATTAAATTTTCAATAACCCACAAAAGTGTGCTCTTTCCCGTTCTTGGAGGGCCTACAAACACAAAGCTTTTCTGTGCTTTTGTTGCTGGTATCAATAAATATCCCATAATCTCCTGTATTAAAGGAATAAGTTCTGGCTCTAGTACTTCCTTTAAAAATTCAATAAATCTACCGCATTTTGCACTAGGATTATAACTTGTATTAAGCTGTATTGTGCTATAGAATTTATGGCTATGTTCCTTAATTTTACCTGAGGCTACATCATAAAGACCATTTTTAAGGTTTATAATATATGGATTGCAGTTTATATTATTTAAAGCTTTCAATATAGTTATTTTCCACTGATCCCGAGCATCTATTATTGATGACATAGTACAACATTCCTTAATCATATTATTTCTTACAATATTTGAAGCTTCATCATCACTTATATCATTATAAACTCCATTTTCATAAATATAAAAACTTTCGGCTGTATAAAAAGCTTTTACATTTTCTTTTAAATATTCCGCAAGTATACCAGGCATAAATTTATACCCTGATTCATTTACCACATACCAAGCTGGTATATTAAAATGCTTTCCTCTTCCTATAGATGTCTTTTTAAACTCCTTATTTACTTTTCTAAAATAGTCTTTCAGCCCTTTAATATTCTTTAAAGAAAAATGTTCTCTTATATTTTCGCCTATGATAATTTCTGCAATGGCAGGTTCTACATTATAAAGCCAACTATTAATAAATTTCATAGCAGTTTTCATATCCGAAGGCAAATCACCTGCTGTAGGCAGTTTTTCTACCTTTTCCATAATTTCTTCTGTATCCAGGGCTTTAAATGAAAGTGATGCAGGTGATAAACATTTGCATCCATCAAAGCTTAATGGACACTTAAATCCTTTTTCTGCTATAGTGCTGCATTTTATAGGCCCTGTTTTTGAGGTTATGAAATGCTCTATTTTCTTATCCGTTTCTTCTTTGGAATACCCTTGGTAAGCTCTGCTGTATTCATGTATTTTCTCTATTCCACCTTCAAACACAGCTAAATTTGATATCATAGCATACCAATCATGCTCTGATAATGTTTGAGAATTTGTCTTACAGTGTTTTAAAAATAAACATTTATCACAAACCATTTGAAGACCTTTTTGGCATGGCTTATAGTTTTTCATCACAAGTGATGATATATTCTTTTTATATTCTTCTTTTGGAAGGTATTTTTCAATTTCTTCTTGAGTGTATTTTATTTCAGGATTAAATTTTATGCACTTAACCATGATAGGTTCCTTTTTACAATGATAAAAGCCAGGCAGTCTTAAAACTCTGCTTTCATTTATACAATTTCTATCTCCATTAAAAAATATTGCAAGCTTTATTTGTATTCTTCTAAAATCTGATATACTGCCGTTTTTTATAAGATAATATACATGAAGTGATTTTCTAGTTTGAACTATTATGCTAGGTTCCAGGGGAAAGGCTTTTATTCTCTTCATTTGTTCTTCTATAGGTAAGCTGTCACTTTCAACAAATTGAGCATTAATTCTTTTAATATCCTTGTCCTCATGTCCACCATGATTTACCACAAAGAATATGCCTCTGTAGTTTATATTGTGTTCCTTTAATTTTGATAGTATTTTTCCCACATTACTAAGTTTTATAGTATACTTTTTACCTTTAAAGTTGGTATCTTTTCTATCTGAAAATATTCTAAAACATACCTCCTCATCATAGTTAAAAAATCCATTAAGAAATTTTTTTATAGACATCTCCACAGCAATGCCTCCTAATCAAATTCTTTAAGTTCACCAAAGCTTCTACCCACTGCCCCCTCTGCTTTTATTGGTACATCAAAGTCCTTAAAAGGAACTTTTTCCATACAATCTCTTATAAATTCTACTGCCTCATTTAATTTATTTTCTCTCACTTCAAATAAAAGTTCATCATGTATTTGGAGTAATGGTTTTATATAAGGCATTTTGGGTAATCCCTTAACAATTCTCCCCATGGCAAGCTTTAGAATATCTGCCGCTGTGCCTTGTATTGGAGTATTTAAAGCACATCTTTCCCAAAAGCTTTTTTCACTCCATTTATCTGAATTTATTCCTTTTAATATTCTCCTTCTTCCAAGTGCAGTTTCAGCATATTTTCTTATATGTGCTCTTTTCTTAGTTTCTCTCTGCCATGTTGAAAGTCCAGAATATCCATCTTTTATGCTTTTTATTATTTCTTCACATTCTGTTTCAGATTTTTCTATTCCAGCTTTAAATCTTAATGTTCTTTGAAGTCCTTTGGGAAATAATCCAAAGAAAACTCCAAAATTACAGTTTTTAGCTATGGTTCTTCTTTCCTTGTAATGCTGTGAGTTTTTGTCCACTGCTTCCCCAAAAGGAATTCTATATATTAGTGTGGTGGTTATTCCATGTATATCTCCATTATTTTTATAGGTTTGAATCATTTTTTTATCTCTACAAAAATAAGCCCCAACCCTTAATTCTATTTGTGAAAAGTCAAAGTCTAAATACACATATCCCTGTTTTGGTTTAAAAAACTTTCTTACTCCTATAGGATCATTATCTTTTCTGGGACAATTTTGAAGATTAGGTTTTCTACTGCTAAACCTTCCCGTATCTGTTCCCATAGGAAAAAAGTCAGCATGAATTCTTCCCGTAGAATCATTTATACTTTTTATAAAACCATCTATATATGTAGATTTAATCTTTGACCATTTTCTATATTCCTGTACCTTTTCTATAAATAACACCACTTCTGGCCTTTTATCTTTGCACCAATCTTTTAAAAGTATTAAAGCTTCATCATCCGCAGCCTGAAAAGATTTTTCTGTAGTCTTTAATACAGGTAAACTTAATTCATTATAAAGGAAGTCCTTAAAAGCTTTGGTGGAAGCATTAGCTCCTATACTTATTTCTCTTCCTGCAAAGTCAAATATACTACTTCTAATGTCATTTAACTTTTTATTCGCCTCCATAAGTTTTATCTTCATAAGATTCTCATCTACACCTATGCCGTTATACTTCATTATTCCAGTGTACACTGCTGCTGGGCTTTCTATTTTTTCACAGATAAATTTATGCTTTGGAATATAATTTTCAAACCATTCATTAAATTTATAATAAAGTCTTAATGCATAATCGCTGTCTGCGCAGGCATAATGTAAGGTTTTCTCTTCCTTTGGATTAAGCTCATCAAAATATTTTCCTTCAGTAACTTCTTCATATTTAACTTGATCAATGTTAAAGATCTCCTTTGATAAGGTTTTAAGTCCACTGTCCCTTAAGCTCCTAAATTCTTTACCGCTTTTTAAAGTTAACTGACTTGCTGCCATAGTGTCATAAACAGGTTCCTGTATTACAATTCCATGCTTATATAAAAATGCTGATTCATAAACTATATTGTGAGCTATTTTTATAATATCTTCATTTTCAAATACTGCTTTTTTTAAATAATCCATAACTTCTTTTAAGTGGGGTGCATTGTATCCAATTTTATGTGTAAGGGGAATATATATGCCTGATGCTTCTGAAATACATAATGAAATGCCTGTAATATCTGATTTATGAACATCTAATGCTGCATCTTTTTCATCTCTATATTTATCTAATGGAGAACATTCAAAATCAAAAGCTATAGCTTTTTCCTTAAAGTTTTCTATTCCTTTAATATAGTTTTCAATTTCTCCTATGGTTAATACACACTTATAATTCTCTTTTTTTAACATATCCCACTCCTTATAAAAAGTGCAGTGCACCTATTTAGATAATAGATTACAAACTATGTTATCTTATATGCTTGTTAGCTATTATGATAACATAGAGTGTTAAAAATTAGAGAAACTTTAGCACACTAGTTAACTACTGATTGTGCTAAGTTTTCTCTAATAAGTTTCAACTCTCTTAACCTTATAGAAGCCGCTTGTATTGAAACATTAAATATATTGGACATTTCCACAGGTATATAATTTGAAAATTTATCTAAATATCTATTTTTTCCTATTTCTATATATTTCTCTTTTATTCCTGCTCCTTTAAATATTTTATAAGCAGCCATAACAAAAGTTTTTTTAGGCATAAGAAGACATGCTGACATGAAATTGGCCTGCCATTCCATCCAATCCTCATCTGTTAAAAATTTTCTTCTGCGTGGATCAAACATTTCCCTATGAAATATCCAGTGTCCTGCCTCATGAGCACAGGTAAAACGGCACCTACCTTCTTGTCCATTTCTAAGAAGGGAATTATCTATAACTACAGTCCCCTTATCTACATATATTCTTCTTCCAGTATGCTTTTCTGAATCATAAACTAAAATATGTCCACTATCAAAGGCTGTTAGTCCAAGAATACTTCTATCTGGAGTAATATCTGCGTAGTCCATTTCAAGTTTTAAATGCTGCTCTAAAAATTCTTCTATAGGTATGGGAGCAGGCTCTTTAAGCAGATTAGCGTTAAACCTATTAAGAAATGCTTCTGCATATTCCTCCATATCATATTTACTTAGGTATGGAAGCCCACTAGCTTTTCTGCACAAATTAACCTTCACTTTTATTTTCCCCCTTTTTCATTGAGTTTTTCAACAAACTCCTCCCAATCCTTATCTGTAGCTACATCTTTTGCCTTCCTAAGTGCCACCCAAACTTTCTCAGATGACATAATATACTCCGGAAGATCAGGAGGTATTGTGTTTTTATCTTTCCCTGCTAAATCAAACATTTTATTTTTTTCATCTTCCGTTAATTTTAAAATACTAGCTATCTGCATAAGCTTACCCATATCAGGCGGATATCTTCTGCCTTTTTCTATATCACTGAGATATGCGGGTGCAATATCAAGTGTCCTAGCCATTCCTCTTAATGTTATTTGGAGCTCCTTCCTTTTGTCTGAAATATATTTCCCAAAAGTTAATTCTTCTTTCATTTTTTCTCCCTCTTTACCATAAAATAGCTTGTACGCATATCCATTAACATTATTGTACAGGTAAATTCTTACAATGTCAATAACTTTGTAAAAATTTGTTAAGTATTTTATGCTATAGATATTTTAATATTTTTTGTCCAAATATTTATCTAATTTAGAAATGCTAATTGTACAAGTGCTTCTATGGATAAAAATATTATTATATGATAAACTTTAATTAAGTAAAAAAACAAAAATTAATGGGGTATATAAAATGAAAAGTCCGGATATTATTAAAGCTGAAATATTAAAAGATTATAAACTAATTATAACATTCACCAATGGAGAGAAAAAAATATTTGATATGAGTTCTTATTTAAAATATCCTGTTTTTCAACCTTTATGTACAAAGGATGAGTTTGAAAAGTTTTCAATTGTGGATGGTACTATTGAGTGGAAGTGTGGAGCTGATCTAAGTAATGATACTTTTTACATAAAAGGTATTAGTGCTGAAGAAACTTTATTACAAATGTAATAGTAAGGCGAGAAAATTGTGGACCCAATAGAAATTCAAAGCTATTTGGTGAACAGATATAAAAACAAATGAATTCAAGAGAGATAGCTCTAAGAAAGGGCTATCCTTCTTGTTAAAATTAAAGATTAAGAATTATTCAACACTGATAACATTAACTGTTCACTATATTTTTTAGACTTTTCTATTCTTTTTTCCAGTTCATCACACAAAGTCATTAATGAATCTACTTTCTCTACTATACGTTTTTGTTCTGATAGTGGGGGTAATCCAATTACTAGATCACTTATTGCCTTGGCACCAATATTCCCTTGATTTGCTGTTCCTGTTTCAGATTCAAAAATTTTATCTAATATATAATTAGCCTTTAATGCGATATTAAAATAGTTATTTTGTTCCACTATATAGTTTCTTATTAAGCCAACACGTTGATTTAAGTATAAGTTCCTACTAGCAACATCATCTTCAGTAATTTTATAGGTAAAGAAATAATCTCTTTTATTTCTTGTTCCAGTCATAGTTACTAATATATCTTGAGGTTTAATTAAATAATTGCTACACTGATTTGCTATTTCATCTGGAATAAAAACTTCCTTTGAATCTATTATTAATCTTTCATTTTTTACATTACCTAGTCTTATTAGTTGATTGGATGAATTTTTAACATAAGTATTACTTTTAAATGCATATCCATTAATAAATTGAATACAGTCTCCTAACCTAATCCACTGCCATCCTGATGGTAATTCAAATGGTTTCTCATCATCGCTAATCTCTCTCAAAGCCTTTTCTTTCTTTATCTTCTTCTCTTTAATCAATCTTTCTTTCTCAATCCTTATTTTTTTCAATAGAACCTCTGCTGGTTCATCTAATGGATCTTGTGGTACAAGCTTACCCTGTACTGCTAATTGAAGAATACAATTTTTTAATTCTTTAACTGCATTATCTCCTAAAGTTAAATCCTTAAAGTTTAATAATATAAATCTTAAAGTTTTTTCTAATTCTTCTGTGGTTCTAGCGTTGCCTATACTATTGAATACAGACTTTGCACTTAACATTTCATACTTAACTTCTTTCTTTAAATTCTCTTCTAACTTATCACAAAAAGCCATTAGTGAATCTACTTTTTCTACTATACGTTTTTGTTCTGCTAGTGGGGGTAATGGAAATAATCCTTTAAATAATTTTTCATCATTTATAGCAGGATATGCCATTCCAACCATTTGAGATTCAACATAGTTTATAAACGGTATACTTCTTAGATAAATTAGAATAAATTTATCATTTACTTTTAAATATGGATGTATAACAGCAAATGCAGTACTTACTATAGGCTCAAATTCAAACTCTCTATCAATTATTGCAATATTTAATAAGTACGGTCTGACAGTTGAATAAATTACACTACCTTTATCAACCATTTTTCTTGCCCTAGAAGGTGCTTCTATTGGCTCAAGAACGTTTAAATCTGCCTCCAGAACACCTTTTTCTTTATTAATTGATCCAACATCAATATACGTAAAGGTTTGATCTGGTTTCTTTTGTCCTAAATTGTATCCAATCTCCTTTAATCTTACCCATTCCCATCCCTTCGGCAATTCATAAGGCTTTTCTTCTTCACTAATCTCTGGCAATGCCTTCCCTTTTTTTATCTTTCCCTCTTTTATTAATCTCTGCTTTTCTTCCCTTATTCTCTCCAACAAAACACTTGCTGGTTCATCATTAGGATTTTGTGGCACTAACTTTCCTCTTACTGCTAAATTGAGTATGGTTTCTCTAAGTTTCTTTACCTTTTCTGGTCTATCAAATATAACTTTAAATTGCTCTAACATCATATTCATATTAGTTACCACCTAAAATCTTTGTAAGTTCCGCCATTAACTGATCTTGAATAATTTCAACATCTTTCTTAGCTTTATTGTATTTTTCCAAAAGTGCCACTGGATCTCCTAAATCTTCTTCTGTTTTATTAGGATTCTTGTAGTCCAAGTTGTAGTTTCTATTTTTTATATCTTCAATACTTACTTTCCAAGCATAATCATTTTCTTCCCTATTATTCCACCAGGATTTTTCTAGTTCAAATTCTTCGCTTCTTATAGGTTTAGTCTTTGTATAGTTTTTATATCCTTCTGGTAGTGGATGTTCAAAAAACCACACTTCTTTTGTAGGCTTTCCTTTTTCAAAGAATAAAAGATTAGTATTTATTCCTGTGTATGGGGAAAATACCCCATTAGGCATTCTAACTATTGTATGAAGGTTAAATTCACTTAATAATTTTTCCTTTATTTTAGTTTTAACACCTTCACCAAATAAGAATCCATCCGGTAATACTACCCCCGCTCTTCCCTTTTCACTTAATCTATACATTATAAGTGTCATGAAAAGATCAGCAGTTTCTTTTGTCTGAAATTGTTGTGGAAAGTTTGTCAATACTGCATCTTCTTCTATTCCGCCAAAAGGAGGATTCATTGCTATTACATCTATCATTTCAGAAGGTTTTAAATCTCTTACATCTTTCATTAATGAGTTATCGTGTTTTATTTGTGGTACATCAATATCATGTAATATTAAGTTTGTAGTGGCTAAAAGGTGAGGCAATGGTTTCTTTTCTACCCCAATTATTGACTCACCTAATGTCTTTAAATCCTCTACTTTAGTTTGTTGCTTTTTCATGTGATCAATAGCACAGGTTAGGAATCCACCTGTACCACATGCAAAGTCAGCAACTTTTTCATGTTCATGTGGATTTCCTCCCTTTCGA